>PPYF01524825.1_pt1 | contig 231015 bp, 209 predicted proteins | sample 1559871 | NCBI WGS metagenome assembly PPYF01 (sample SAMN08240021, study PRJNA423297) | Human gut metagenome, whole genome shotgun sequencing project. | reverse complement strand
CCCATAAGGGTGCGCACCCCTACCCCCGTAAGGGTATGCACCCTCACCCGTCCAAGGGTAGGCACCCCCACCCCGAACGGCCCTACTTATACGAAACCCTAAAAAAGACACCCAACGAATGAAAACAAGGAACCACCTCCGCCGGACGCTACTGCTCCCCACCCTGCTGCTTGCCCTGCTGCCGCCCTGCGCCTGCACAGACGACATCTGCCCCGACACCGCCCCCCTGCCCGGTGCCGACAGTGAAGCCACAGCCTCCCTCATAGGCCAACCCATACAGATAGGCTGCATCGCCACAAGCGTGGAACAGCAGTCGCCCATGGCCGGAGAAGGAGGAGCGCAGACACGCGCCGACGGAACCACCGGCACACCCGCCACGGAAACCGGCTTCCCCAAAGTAGGAACCACCATCACCGTATTCATGACCGTGCCCGTAAGGTCGTCGTCGGCAGCAGACGGCTCGTCCGCCGAAGTCCGCTACAGCCACGCCAACTACACCTGCACCTCCGTCAGCACCGACGGCGGCACGCAAGCCGTCACCTCCGCCACTTGGCAGCCCACCGACCCCGCCAACCTCCTCCGCTGGGAGAAAGCCGCCGCCTACTACTTCGCCGCCATCTCCCCCGCCATAGAGATGCAGCCACTGGAGGCATTGACATATACCGGCAGCGACGGCAACAGCGGAGGCAGCTACGCCCTGCAGACGGGCGAAGCCTTCACCTTCCAGCTGCCCCAAGCCTTCACCCCCGAGAACTACGCCTACTGGGAACAGCTGCGCACCTCCGGCCTCGCCGTCCGCATACCCCAGCCCACCGCCGACCCCATCCCCCTACAGATGCAACGCGCCCTGGTGAAAGTGGACATCTTCTCCACCGCATCCGCCGCCGTCCTGCTGAAAGCACCTGCCAAAGCCGTATTCTGCGCCTACACAGGCGGAGTGACGGCGCTGAGAGAGGCACCCATTGTGAGCAATTCTACTGACGGGATACACTCCTATCTGTTTGTTGACAAGCTCACCGACACCCGTTCCGTCACCACCTTGAGCCGGGACGGTGCGGCGGTGCATCGGGCGTTGATGATACCCACTTACCACCAATACAGCCCAGACTACCTCCCCCCTAATGGACCTACTTGCAGCGAAGCCGGAGGAAACGGTGCCCTCTCTTTTCTTACGGACAAGGTATATAGCGCCGGAGGCTCAATCGGCAGCAGCAGCGAGACCGGCAGCGTCACCGGCGGCACCACCGGCAACCGATTCTATCTCCCCGGCAAGTACCTGCAAGTGTCGGACGGAAGTACCGACATAAAAGGCACAGCACCGGAAAACATCCTCCTGCTGGATGGGACGGAAGCGTCCTACAATGCCGTAAAGAGCAGGCTGGAAGCGATAAATGCCGCCGGAAGCTCTTCTCCCCCTACCCTCGTCTCCAAACTCTTCATCAGCGGTTCTGTACCGGAAGGCATGGACCAGAGCGAGCTGTTAGGATTGCTGGGCAGCAGCCATAATTACGTACAAAACCTCTATATGGAGCCGGTGAAGGAAGTGCCTACGAATTGGTATCTCTTCACCAACGGCAATAGTACTCTGCAAAGCATCAACCTGCCACAAGCCACCAAAATAGGATATAATGCTTTCAATAAATGCACCGGCCTGACAAGCATCGACCTGCCAAAAGTTACCGAAATCGGAAACAGAGCTTTCGCCGGATGCACCGGCCTGACAAGCATCAACCTGCCACAAGTCACCAATATAGGAATCGGAGCTTTCGTCGGATGCGGGAAACTGGCAAGCATCTACCTGCCACAAGTCACCGACATCAGAGAAGATGCTTTCTTTGGTTGCACCGGCCTGAAGAGCATCGTCCTTAGCGGCACCGGTACCGAAAACAGCTTCGCTCTCCCCACCTACGACACCCAAAACGGTCTCGGAAATTATAATTTCTCCCCCGAGAACCTCTTCCTCACCGGAGTTACCGCACTCGAGGACGATCAAATCACCCAGTGCCGCACCTGGGGAAAGATGACTTGGGCGAACATATACTATAACTACAAGGGAAGCCCTTCACTTGCCGAAGCCACCATTACGGAGCTGACAAACCCCGAGAATTACACAAAAGTAACCGATAAGTAACTTATTATTAACAACAAATAAATAGACCAAATATGAAAACAAGAAGTATCCAAACGCTGCTCCTCGCAGCCACCCTCGGCCTGCTGGTCACCGCCTGTAACAACGATTCAGACCAGACAGTGGACATCACCAAGCCCATCAACGTGAAGCTCTCGCTCACCACCACCGGCACCAATATCCCCATCAGCCGCGCCGCCATCGGCGCCACCGAGTTCGATGATGACGACGCACTGGGCCTCTACATCGCCCACAAAACGGGTGCCAACGATGAATCCCCCATCAGCGCCTCCCTCGACCCCAAGAACACCAAATGGGTAAACGGCAGCTTCACCGACGAACCCCTCTACTGGCAGAACGTCACCGACCAGCACACCCTCTACGCCTACTATCCCTATACCAACACCGCCACCGACACCTACACCGTGCCCAACGTCAGCATCAAGCCCGATCAGAACAACAGCAGCACCGCCGCCGCCGACTACGAAGCCTCCGACCTGCTGTGGGGCAAATGCACCACCGTGGCAACGAACAACGCAAGCATCAGCATGAAGCACTGCATGAGCCAAATCACCGTCACCCTCTCCGCAGGAAACGGCTACTCCTCCCTGCCCGCCATCGACAAGGTAGAACTGCTCTGCTCCGCAGGCTTCGCCCTCAGCGGCACGTGGAATCTGGCAGACGGCAAAGTAACAAAGGCTAATGATGCCGCTGCCACCGACGCTGCAGCTGCATCTACCACCTCCATCACCACCTACGCCCACAGCGTTGCAGGTGCCACCACCTACCGCGCCATCGTGCTGCCGGGTCAGGCATTCACCAATAGCTCCCAATTCGTAAAAGTCACCTCCGGCAGCAACACCTACACCTACTATCTGGCTATGAGTTCCAGCGAAAACCTCACTACCGAGGCCAACAAAACCTACAACTTCGACCTCAGCCTAAACAAGGCCGGGCTGACGCTGAAAGGGATTACCATCGCCGCATGGGACACAGATGAAATAGAAGGGGATGCAGGCATGGACATTGGAAACTGATGGACAATGAATAACTGAGAACGAAAACTGTTCTTAAACATGGAGGGTACGGAGACACTGTACCCTCCATTTTTGTATCTTGCGCCATGTTTAACCCCTCAATAAAAACTTTAAGGTTATGATTATCGGAGTACCTAAAGAAATCAAGAACAACGAGAACCGTGTAGGAATGACCCCTGCCGGAGTAGCCGAGTTGGTGAAACGCGGTCATACGGTGTATGTGCAAGCCTCGGCAGGCGCAAACAGCGGTTTCTCTGACGATGATTACATCGCCGTAGGTGCACAAATGTTGCCAACCATTGAAGACACGTATGCCATAGCCGACATGATTGTCAAGGTAAAGGAGCCCATCGCACCGGAGTACAAACTGATAAAAAAGGAACAAGTGGTATTCACCTATTTCCACTTCGCTGCCGATAAATTGCTGACCGAAGCCATGATAGCAAGCGGCGCCGTCTGCATCGCCTACGAAACGGTAGAGAAAGAAGACCGCTCACTTCCGCTGCTTACCCCCATGAGCGAAGTGGCGGGACGCATGGCCACCCAGGTAGGAGCACGCTTCCTCGAAAAACCCCAAGGCGGCAAAGGGAAACTGATGGGTGGCGTGACGGGTGTACGCCCCGCACGCGTACTTATCCTGGGCGGCGGCATTGTGGGCACCAATGCCGCACAAATAGCTGCCGGAATGGGTGCCGAGGTACTGATTGCCGACATCAACCTTCCCCGCCTGCGCTACCTCAGTGAAGTGATGCCCAAGAATGTAAAAACACTCTATTCTTCCCTTCACAATATCAAAATGGAATTACCTACAATAGACCTCGTAATAGGGTCTGTCCTTATCCCCGGTGACAAAGCGCCTCATCTCATCACCAAAGAAATGCTGAAAATGATGAAGCCCGGCACCGTACTCGTAGACGTTGCCATCGACCAAGGCGGATGTTTCGAAACCTCCCACCCCACCACGCACAGCGACCCTACCTACATTGTGGACGGAATTGTACACTACGCCGTTGCCAATATCCCCGGCGCCGTACCCTTCACCTCCACCATGGCACTGACAAATGCCACCCTGCCCTACACCGTTGCCCTGGCATGCAAAGGCTGGAGACAAGCCTGCAAGGACGATCCGGCTCTGGCGTTGGGATTGAACGTAGTGGAAGGCAAGGTAACATACAGAGCTGTAGCCGATGTCTTCGGGCTGAAATATGAGGCGATTGAGTTATAAGTTATAGAGGGTGTCTCATCTGTGTGCCATCAACCGTTTTGACACCCTCAATCTCCAAACAAAGAATCCTTCTTCCTCGCATACTCCCACCACATGGCGAGCAGTGTGATGCAGAGGTTGAAAATAAACGGGAATTCCTTGGAACTAGTGTGGAACAAGGTCTGAAAGAAGTCTGTAATGAACGGGGACAATAGAATCGCCAGATAATTCATTACCATTACAAAGGCCAGTGCCAAAGTTGTTTTTTCCGGTATAGCCGTATCTACTGTCTCGTCATAAATCAGCGGTTGAATGACACCATATCCCAAACCAACCAACATACATCCCGGTATTATCAGCCATTCTTTAGGCGAAATCCATATCAAAAGCAAACCCGCTGCAATGGACAAAAGGCTGTAAAACTTTGTGTGTTTCCCCATCCACTTCACGATATGCCCCAGGAAGAAACCCGGAGCCATAATGGCAAGGAAGAATAAGGAGATCATCAATCCGGAATTTCCGCTGGAGAAGTGATGGGCCTCCATCAAAAAAGGCAAGTCAAAAGTAACCGCCAGCACTACATACGTAGTGACGCCATAAAACAGCATCAACTGTAGCAGATGGCGGACATGGATGCCGTATTTACCGGGAATCGCACGCTTGGATTCCTCCGGAACAACGGTAGCCGTATCTTCTGTTTTCTGCGGCTGACCGGTATCTCCCTTCAAATACCCGACAAGCAGCAGAGAAACCAACGGAAGCAGATATACCACGAAAGGCAAGTGCCAGTTTACCTCTGCCAGATACCCAGTCACCGCCGTTGCCACAACCAGCGTCACATTGGTGATGGCAGAACTGTAACCAAACTGCTTTACCCTATACTCCCCCGTGAAATAACGTGAAACCAAACCGGTAGACAACGGGATTATCAGTCCCGAGCCAATGCCGAGCAAAGCACTGACCACCATCAACTGCCACATTTTGTCCGAAAAAAGATAAAGTACCCCACTGGCGGCAAACATCCAAAGCCCCGCTTTCAGCAGACGCACAAAGTCACGTTTCTCGGCCAGCTTGCCCGCCAACAGCACAAAAGGAATTATCAGCAGCGAAGGCAGGGAGGTAAGCATCTGTATATCCAGTTCTGTGGCATGTGGAAAAATGGTAGTAAGTTGTCCCAAAATAGGTGATACGGCCAATCCCGGCAAGGAAGTCAATGCAGAGACTGACCAAATGCCGACAAGCGTGATAAGGGGGATTGTACCCCTTCCGGTATTGATTTTCATATAGTAGTATATTAATTAAATGAATAATGTGGGAACAACAAACCTACCTTCAGAATGTTCGTTTTTTAAGATTTTACTACGCTGCCCTTTAATAAACGCCAAATAATGCAAAACCCCGGAACTTTCATCCGCAAACCCCGTTGTTGTGGGAAATTCGACGGGGAAAAGCCCCGCCGCCTAAACCTTTAAAAAACTTATTAATATGGAAGATTTGAATTTCAGAAAAGGAGATGCAAAAACTGAAGTATTCGGTTCAAACCGTATGTTACAACCCTCACCCGTAGAAAAGATTCCCGACGGACCTACTACCCCGGAAATCGCCTATCAGATGGTGAAAGACGAGACCTTCGCCCAAACGCAGCCTCGCTTGAATCTGGCTACATTCGTCACTACCTATATGGACGAATATGCAACCAAGCTGATGAACGAAGCCATCAACATCAACTACATTGACGAGACCGAATATCCGCGCATCGCCGTAATGAACGGTAAATGTATCAACATCGTGGCCAACCTCTGGAACTCTCCTGAAAAAGAAACCTGGAAAACCGGCGCACTTGCCATCGGTTCCTCGGAGGCATGTATGCTGGGTGGTGTGGCAGCCTGGTTGCGCTGGCGCAAGAAACGTCAGGCACAAGGCAAACCGTTCGACAAACCCAACTTCGTTATTTCAACCGGTTTCCAGGTGGTATGGGAAAAATTCGCCCAATTGTGGCAGATTGAAATGCGTGAAGTGCCTTTGACACTGGACAAGACCACGCTCGACCCCGAAGAAGCCTTGAAGATGTGTGATGAGAACACCATCTGTATCGTGCCTATCCAAGGCGTTACATGGACAGGACTGAACGATGACGTCGAAGCCCTCGACAAAGCCCTCGATGCCTACAATGCGAAGACCGGCTACGACATTCCTATCCACGTAGATGCCGCCAGCGGCGGTTTCATCCTCCCGTTCCTCTATCCCGAAAAGAAATGGGACTTCCGTCTGAAGTGGGTACTCTCCATCAGCGTCAGCGGACACAAATTCGGTCTGGTTTATCCGGGTCTGGGCTGGGTTTGCTGGAAAGGCAAGGAATATCTGCCCGAAGAAATGTCATTCAGCGTAAACTACCTCGGTGCCAACATTACTCAGGTAGGCCTGAACTTCTCCCGTCCTGCCGCACAGATTCTGGGTCAATATTACCAGTTCATCCGTTTGGGATTCCAGGGTTACAAGGAAGTACAGTACAACTCTCTGACCATCGCCAAGTATATCCATGACGAAATCGGCAAGATGGCTCCGTTCGTAAACTATTCCGACGAGGTTGTGAACCCGCTGTTTATCTGGTATTTGAAACCGGAATATGCAAGAGCTGCCAAATGGACTCTGTATGACCTGCAGGACAAGCTGTCACAACACGGTTGGATGGTACCCGCCTATACACTGCCTTCAAAGCTGGAAGACTACGTCGTAATGCGCGTCGTTGTTCGCCAAGGATTCAGCCGCGACATGGCAGACATGCTGCTGGGTGACATCAAGAATGCCATCACGGAGCTGGAGAAACTGGATTACCCGACTCCTACCCGTATGGCACAGGAAAAGAACCTGCCGGTGGAAACCAAAATATTCAACCACGGATGCCGTACTCATAAAAAATAAATTAATTTACGATTAAACGATTTACGATGTACGATTAGAGTTTCTCTTGATACGGACTACGTTTAAAGGAGTAATTTCAATCGTAAATCGTACATCGTCTAATCGTACATCACAACGTGTTTATGGAAAAGAAAATATCAATTTCACAAATAAAGGAGGTTGCCCAAGAAGCCTACAATGAGGTGAAGGGCAGCACAGGAGGCAAGAATGCGGATTATATTCCCTACCTTGCCAACATAGACTCCAAACTATTCGGACTCAGCATCTGCCTGATGAACGGGCAGACCATCAATATAGGTGACACAGACTATCGTTTCGGTATAGAGTCCGTCTCGAAGGTACACACAGCCATCCTTATCCTGCGCCAATACGGTGCGCAGAAAGTGCTGGACATGATAGGTGCCGATGCCACGGGACTACCGTTCAACTCCATCATCGCCATCTTGCTGGAAAACGACCACCCTTCCACTCCATTGGTAAATGCCGGTGCCATTTCCGCCTGTTCCATGGTACAGCCAGTGGGAAACTCCGACAAGAAATGGGATGCCATTGTACAGAATGTCACTGAGCTGTGCGGCTCCGCCCCACAACTCATCGACGAACTGTACAAATCGGAAACGGCTACCAACTTCAACAACCGCTCCATTGCCTGGCTGCTGAAAAACTACAACCGCATCTACGATAATCCGGACATGGCTCTCGACCTCTATACTCGCCAGTGTTCTCTCGGCATCACGGCCCAGCAACTGGGCATTGCCGCAGGAACCATCGCCAATAACGGTGTGAACCCCGTCACCAAACAAACGGTGTTCGAAGCCAGCCTGGCACCGAAAATCACGTCGATGATTTCTACCGTAGGCTTCTACGAGCATTCGGGCGACTGGATGTACACCGCCGGCATACCGGCCAAAAGCGGTGTAGGCGGTGGTGTAATGGCCGTATTGCCCGGTGTCATGGGAGTATCGGCCTTCGCTCCTCCCCTAGACGAAGCGGGAAACTCCGTAAAGGCCCAATCGGCAATCAAGTTCATCATGAACAAGCTCGGCCTGGGTGTATTCAACGGTGATAACGTAACGATTACAGAATAAGTTTCTCTTTTTAGTTATGAGTTATAGGTTATGAGTTATTTGTTGGTAGGCACCGTAATCAGCAAATGACTTATAACTCATAACTTATGACTTTATAATGGACTTCATCATGAAAATGGCTCTATCAGAATTTGTATTGCGGGAAAAAGGTATCTATGGCATACTGCATGTCATTATATTGATACTGTCGCTATTTTTAGTTATCAGCATCTCTGTCGACACGTTCAAGGGGATCCCCTTTTACGAACAGTCGGTCTACATGAAAGTACAGTTGTGGATATGCGCCCTGTTCCTGGCAGATTTTGTATTGGAATGGTTCCTGGCAGAGAAGAAGGGTCACTACGTGGCCACGCATTTCATTTTCCTGCTGGTAGCTATACCCTATCAAAACATCATTGCCTATATGGGATGGACTTTCTCACCCGAGATAACCTATATGCTGCGTTTCATCCCATTGGTGCGGGGTGGTTACGCCATGGCTATCGTGGTGGGTTGGCTGACGTACAACCGCGCATCGGGACTGTTCGTTTCCTACCTTACCATGTTGCTGGCCACTGTCTATTTTTCCAGTCTAGCCTTTTATGTCATGGAGCATGGTCCCAATCCTTTAGTTAAAGGATATGGAGACGCCTTATGGTGGGCATTTATGGATGTGACGACGGTGGGTTCCAATATCATAGCAGTCACTCCCACCGGACGGGTACTGTCCGTACTGCTGGCTGCGCTGGGCATGATGATGTTCCCTATCTTTACAGTGTATGTAACGAGCCTGGTCGAACGGCGCAATAAGGAAAAAGAAGAGTTCTACAAGAAAGTTGCACAGAAGCCCGCGCCCAAAGCCGACGCTTCCTGAATAGTTAAAACCGGAACTTTCACTTATCCGTTGGGAACAACTCTCCCCAAGTGTTGTTATAGACGCTGATTTTGAATATATTTTTCATCTAAAACCTTAACTTATGGCAAATATTAAACAAACAGTGAAGCTGGGTGTATTTACCCTGGCAATCATGAATGTGACGGCAGTAGTATCCCTACGTGGACTTCCTGCCGAGGCCGTGTACGGAATGAGTTCGGCCTTCTACTACTTATTTGCAGCCATTGTTTTTCTGATTCCGACGTCACTTGTCGCCGCGGAACTGGCTGCCATGTTTCAAGACAAGCAAGGCGGTGTGTTCCGCTGGGTGGGCGAAGCCTACGGAAAAAAACTGGGCTTCCTTGCCATCTGGGTACAATGGATTGAAAGTACAATCTGGTATCCTACCGTATTGACATTCGGTGCCGTATCCATTGCTTTCATCGGCATGAACGACGTACACGACATGTCACTGGCCAATAACAAGTATTACTCGCTCGTTGTTGTCCTCATCATCTACTGGCTGGCTACGTTCATCTCCATGAAGGGCATGAGCTGGGTAGGTAAAGTGGCAAAGGTCGGCGGCCTGGTCGGGACCATTATTCCTGCCGCACTGCTGATTATCTTGGGTATCATCTACCTTGCCACCGGCGGACACTCCAACCTGGATTTCCACAGCAGCTTCTTCCCCGACTTGACGAACTTCGACAACGTGGTGCTTGCTGCCAGTATCTTCCTCTTCTATGCCGGTATGGAAATGGGCGGTATCCACGTAAAAGACGTGAACAATCCCTCCAAGAATTATCCGAAGGCAGTGTTCATCGGTGCGGCCATTACGGTTATCATCTTCGTGCTCGGTACTTTCTCACTGGGCATCATCATCCCGGCCAAAGACATCAGTCTGACACAGAGTCTGCTTGTAGGCTTCGATAACTATTTCCATTACATCCGTGCCTCCTGGCTGTCACCCATCATCGCCATTGCTCTGGCATTCGGGGTGCTGGCAGGTGTATTGACATGGGTTGCCGGTCCGTCCAAAGGTATCTTTGCCGTAGGAAAAGCAGGCTACATGCCTCCGTTCTTCCAGAAGACAAACAAACTGGGCGTACAGAAGAATATCCTTTATGTACAAGGCGGTGCAGTAACCGTACTGAGCCTTCTGTTCGTAGTCATGCCTTCCGTACAGAGTTTCTACCAGATTCTGTCACAGTTGACCGTAGTCCTCTATCTTATCATGTATATGCTGATGTTCTCCGGAGCCATCGTGCTGCGTTATAAGATGAAGAAGCTGAACCGTCCGTTCCGTATCGGCAAGAATGGCAACGGATTGATGTGGCTCATCGGTGGTCTTGGTTTCTGCGGGTCATTGCTGGCATTCGTATTGAGCTTTATCCCACCCAGCCAGATTTCAACAGGCAGCAACACTGTATGGTTCTCCGTGCTCATCATCGGTGCGCTGATTGTAGTCATTGCCCCATTCATTATTTATGCTTCCAAGAAACCGTCCTGGGTTGACCCGAACAGTAGCTTTGAACCGTTCCATTGGGAAGAGCAACCTGCTGTGCAGACAGCCGGTAAAAGTGCAACAAATATGGCTACCGGTAGCGCCACTGCCAGCAGCAATGGCACAAGTAATTCCGCCACAAGTGGAAATACGGCAAAAGACACAACCAATACCCCCAAAGGATAAAAGGTTATAAGTTGAAACTAAAAAAGGAATATCCCCGAAATCACCGGGAATATTCCTTTTTTATTGTTATATGATACCAGAAGAGGGAATATTCAGAAATCCAATTCCTGCATTCTCTCCCACGCCCTTCTGCTCTCCTCCACCAACTCTTGCATGACCGACGCCACAGACTGCACTCCCTTTCCATGCAGCAAGGCAGATACCTGCCCTATTTCCAGTTCCCCTTCTTCCAAGTCACCTTCAAAAATACCACGTTTGGCACGGCCACGCCCTAAAAGGATACGAAGTTCTTCCTCTGAAGCTCCCACAGCCTCAGCAGCCTCTACGGCGCTGCGAAAGTTATTGCGCACCAGACGCACCGGAGCCAATTTCTTCAAAAGCAGACGGGTATCCCCTTCTTCCAAATGCAAGCAGTAATCCTTAAATACCTCGTTTGCAGAACTCTCTGCCGTCAAGGCAAAGCGTGTACCAATCTGCACACCTTCCGCACCCAGCACCCGGGCAGCCAGCATGGCCTCACCCGTTGCAATGCCACCGGCGGCAATCAGCGGAAGTGTAGTAACTGCACGTACAGCTGGTATCAGGCACAGGGTGGTAGTCTCCTCCCTCCCATTGTGCCCACCGGCTTCGAAGCCTTCGGCAACTATTGCATCAACACCCGCCTCTTCTGCCTTCACGGCAAAACGCGAGGACGAAACAACATGCACCACCGTGATGCCACGCTCGTGCAACCAACCAGTCCATTTCTTCGGGCTGCCGGCAGATGTAAATACAATCTTCACTCCCTCGTCGGCCACAATCTGCATTATCTCTTCTATCTGGGGATACATCAAGGGAATATTCACACCAAAAGCATGATGCGTAGCCTCACGGCATTTCCTGATATGCTCCCGCAACGTTTCGGGATGCATCGAACCTGCGCCGAGCAAGCCCAGCCCTCCCGCATTGCTTACAGCAGCAGCAAGTCTCCAGCCGCTACACCACACCATACCACCTTGAATTATCGGATATCTTATTCCAAATAGAGAAGTCACTCTGTTCATTATTACTTTTTTTAAAGGTTTACTAATGAAAACAAGAAGAGGAGAAAGAAAGTTCAAAATTTGACAAAAAGTGATAAATTACTGTTGTTCCAAAACAGTTATCGAATCTCCATACGCCTTCAATACTTCCAGCGTACGGGCACGGCGCTTGCGGCCTTTGAAATTCCAAAACTCACGGGTAAAAGGTGTCATCAGGTCTAAACCGGAAATTCCACCGCCACTGGCACCCTGCCAACCGCCCACAGCCATATTATTGGCCCGCTCCGTCACCCGGTAACGCAAACCGGTTGCTTCAATCTGCTCCACCGTCTCACGCGGACCGGCATCAAAAGGATGTTTAGCCCAGTTCGTGGGAATCATCAGAATCTTAAGCGCATAGAGTTCATCTCCTCGCCAAGTATCCTTGTCTACCTTGATTTTTTTCTGATAAATGGGGTCCCAATTATATTTGGTATTGGCTGTATAAGGACGTAAGGTAAGCACCACTTTTTTCTCGGGCGCTTTCGGCATGACGGGCAATGAATTATCAAAATCCATCCACGACTTGTCCATCACCGCTTTCGGAGTACCCAGAGAATTGTTCATTTCCAATTCCTGCAATACCTCCGGATTCAGTTTTACCTCCCCCTCGCCCTTCAGCAACCGGTTCAGCCTCAACGAGTCCTGAGGGGTCCAGTTTTGGGCATAGCAAGGGAAGGCTACTGCACAGAGCAGCCCCCAAACAAGTATAGATATCTTCACCTGACAGTTTTGATTACTTAATCCCTAAAAACATTTCACCACCACATATATCCGCTGCCACAAAGCGGTTCGTCATAGCAGGGATCAATCGTCCACATAGTCCGTGGATACTTACGGGTTTCCCACCAGCGGCGGTAGCGCGAAGCGGCATCCAGCACCTCTTCGTCCGAAAGGAAATAGATACCTTCATAATTCTCCGCATCCGTATGTACCATCTTGCATCCCATCGAAGCATTGTTCCCGAGGCGGATAGTCTCTACCGTCCACAGGATGCATTCGCCCAAACGCAGCTTGCCACCTGCCGAATAGGATACCGGAGCCAGGGGGAAAGAGGGAATGACCGTCAAGTCCTCGGCATACTTCAGCAATTCCTCTATATCTTCGGAAGTGAACTTGGGCATGTTACTCAATCCATCCGGACTTTGGGTAGAATATTTGCCAGCCTTCAACTGCTTGACAAACAAGTCTACATCCGGATGGTTGTAGTCCAACGTTTCTTTGCTGCAAGAGCCCAAAGAGAGAACAGAAAGAGTAAAGAATACGAGCAGCATAGTCTGCCCAAATATATGTAATTTATTGTATAGAGTCTTCATATTTGTATGGTATTTAAGATTAATAAGTCATGCGCACGCCGCACAACAGATTCAGATTGGTGGGCCGTTCCGTACGCAAGGTTCTTGTCTGCGAGTCCGTATCGAAATGATGGGATACAGACGGCTCTGCAAACAAGGCAAAACGGTTGTTCATTTTATAGCGTACCCCTACTCCGGCAGCAACCGACAACTGTACCGGCTCTGCACCGAAACCATTGTCCGGAGCACCTGCAATGCATTTCTCGGCTGCTCCACCTACCATAGCATAGAAATCCACTTTCGGCGTACTGGCCAGCATCATGTTCAGCCTTACCGGAATTCCCAGCGTATGCAACGTATGGTCACCATCCAAGCAATTATACTGAAGACCGGCTTCCAAGGAGAAATGCTTGTTCAAACAACGTTCCACGCTTACCCCGGCCGTGAACGGCATATGGAAATTCCCTTTCGGCAGGGAAGTGCCGATGCCTGCTTTCAATGCCCAATTACGGGGCTTGGATGGCGATACAGCCACAGACTTTGCCGGTTCTTCCTCAGAAGATGGCAGCATTCTATCTATATCAGCATCCTTATGGCCAGGATTTGAATGGTAGTTCCCGTTTCCGGCCGGAGTTCCGTTACTGTAATAACCGTTTCCCGGCTGCTGCTGGTTTCCGTACACCCGTTGGGTAATCCGAATGGAAACATGGACAGACACGGATTCATCCTCATCGGCCTGCGCCGTCAATCCTGCCGGAATGCCGTTGGCGGGATGCTGTGTACCGGGCTTTTGTGCCATGGGGTTGGCCTGATGGATAGAGGGAAAACTTTCCTGCACCACATCCCCGTTCAAGTTACCTTCCGGCGTCATGGCCGCCACTTGTGTAAAGGCCTCCTTGATTTCCTCTTTCGGAGAGAAATACCAGAAAGCGGCAGAAGCAGCTCCCAGTACAAATACAACAGAGGCGGCTGCGGCTACGCGGTGAAACCTCGGAGAAAGAAAAAGCGGCCTCCTGCCTTTTGCGGCAACCGGTGACGGCAAGTCACGTTGCAACCCTTCCCAGAAGTCCTCCCGCACTGTCATCTCTGCGCCGGCAAGACGACTGCGGAACAAACCGGTTATTTCATCATTTTCTCTCATATTCAGTATATTCTTTAATTCTTTTTATCAACAAACACTTAGCACGATGCAACTGCGAGGTAGACGAATGCTCTTTGATGTGGAGGATTTCGGCTATTTCCTTGTGCGATTTCTCCTCAAAGACGTATAAGTTGAATACAGTACGGCATCCATCGGGAAGTTCCGCCACGAACGCCATCAGCATTTCTTCGGAAATACGGCCTCCGGTTTCGGCAATGCCCGTTTCATCCGGAATGTCGGGCAATTGTTCCTCATTCACCACCAGTTGGCTGAAACGTTGCTGTTTCCGCAGGTAGTCTATCGCCTGCGTCACCATTACCCTTGTCACCCAGGTACTCAATGCACATTCGCCACGGAAGGTGAAGTGGGTGAAAATTTTGATGAAGCCATCGTGCAATACGTCATGGGCCGCATCGACATCGCCCGTATAGCGGTAACATACCGCCAGCATCTGCTTGGAGTAGAGGGTGTATAATTCCTTTCGGGCGGAATCCTTTCCTGCCCGGCAGCCCTCAATCAGTTCTATCTCATTTTCCAATGTCAGTGCTCGTTTTACGGACGCCTCTTTGCGTCGTTTGTTAGTTAGACGCAGCATTGCGGAAAATGCTGCTGAATTAATTCTAAAAAGAAGTTAAAGAACGGAGATTATTTATATTTGGCTTTCAAAGCCTGTATTTGCTTGTCCAGCATCTCATCCAGTTTATCAAATTCATGCCAATACAGAAAACCGGGAACCATGTTGACGTAATTGATAAATTTCTTATACTGCACAAGAAACAAGGCCTGGTCCCGAAGACCGTCGCCACCGTCAAAAACATTCGCCCACTCCCTGGACATGGCAGCACTCATAAGAGCATCTGTTTTCGTTGCATAGTAATCACTGACATCCTTTTGTTTCCTGCCCAACTCAAAATAAGTCTGCAATACATCCTGCAACATACGTTTGTCCGGTATATACTGCATCAATGAAGAACCTTTCAGCACATCCAGCGCATCTGTCCTATAAGAAAATTCATCCATATTATTGAAAAGCTTGCCATACTTCCACAGAGTATCTGTCGGTATCTTGGATACATCCATATCATGTTCCCTCAACAACAGACTCATGTGTATGTCAATATCCAACAAGTGCTTTATATTACGGAGCTCCTGCCTATTATATTCCAACTCTTCCGTTACCAACTGCATCGTAGCACGCACTTCCTTTTGGCGGGCATTCTCGGTAATCCGGTCATTTCCCCAGAAAGTGACAATGATGCCCGCAGCCACAATACTGAACTGGCGGAAATAATCACCTATGCGCCAACTTTTTATCTTATGGTTCAACCTGTTAAAGCTTGTCTTTCCCATATCTTTTCATTCTAAATGATACTTTTTCTCAAGCGCTTGTATTGCCTCGTCTATACGTTTTCCCACACGTTCTACATAGTCCGGCGTAAAATAGTTCCGCGCTACCCTGACAAAGTTCCGTACCGACCTGTCCGACAAGTAAATATCCCACGCCTCATATCCTCCACGATTTATCTGGTCCGTCTGTTCATCAGTCAATGCCAAATGGAAAGGAACCATAATTTCGTCCTTCATATCGTAATAGCCATTCATAGTCGCCCTAAATCCATCCAATACCTCATAGATTCCGGTCAACTGCAACAGTAGCTCTTTATCTGAAATCTTCTGCATCAACATGGAGTTTTTAAGTATATCCAATGCATTCTGACTATAATAAAAACTGCGGATATGCCCCATAAGAAAGCGGAACTGTATCAATGAATCTTCTGGTATCGTCCGATGCTTTAAGTCATACTCCACCAATAAGCTGGAAAGACGTTCATCCTCTCTAAACTCTGAAACGATACTCTCATAATTCTCCCGGTTGCTTTTCAGTTCATCCCTAATCAGCGACATGGTGGCTTGAATATCTTTCTTCTCGGAGTTTTGAGTAACCAACTCACTACCGGCAAAGGTAATCAGTACACCAATCACCACAATGGAAGTCTGCCGGATGTAGTCTCCCACTTGCCAATCTTTGACAGTTGTTTTTACTTTATTCCATGTTATGTTTTTCATATCTTCCTACGCTATTATCCATTACTCTGAAACACATCATCCGTTATAGCCAAACGCATCATCTATCCGTCCCCAACAGACCATCTGCTTCACCCCGATACACCATCTGTTTTTCCAAGAACCACTACTTTGCTGGTTACCAATAGAAAGCCTCTCATAAATCTGCCGTAATGCAGCATTCTTTATGAGAGGCTTTCCTTATTATTCTGCAATAATACTTTCCGCCTTTGTCAACATGCTTTAAAGCTCATGTCCAATCCTTTCACAGAGTGCGTCAAAGCTCCTACGGAAATAAAGTCCACACCGCATTCGGCATAGTCGCGGAGCGTATCAAACGTGATGCCGCCGGAAGATTCCGTTTCATAGCGGCCGCCTACCATCTCCACAGCCTTCTTTGTCATTGCCGGGGTGAAGTTGTCGAACATGATACGGTCTACGCCGCCCAGGTCGAGCACTTGCTGCAATTCGTCGAAGTTGCGCACTTCTATTTCTATCTTGAGGTCCTTGCCTTTTTCCTTGCAATACTCCTTGGCACGGTTGATGGCCTTGTCGATGCCTCCGGCAAAGTCCACATGGTTGTCTTTCAGCAAAATCATGTCGAACAAGCCGATACGGTGGTTTACACCGCCACCGATCTTCACTGCCATTTTCTCGAGGATACGCATGCCCGGAGTAGTCTTGCGAGTATCGAGTACACGGGTATTCGTACCTTTCAGCTGCTCGGCATACTTATGTGTCATGGTGGCAATGCCACTCATGCGCTGCATGATGTTCAGCATCAGACGCTCCGTTTGCAACAAAGACTGTATCTTGCCTTCCACAATCATGGCCACATCACCCGGCTTTACGGCTGTACCGTCATTAATGAACACTTCCACCTTCATGGTAGGATCGAAACGGCGGAACACCTCCTTTGCTATCTCGATACCGGCCAGGATGCCCGGTTCTTTTATCAACAGTTTGGATTTGCCCATTGCCGTAGCAGGAATGCACGAAAGGGTTGTATGGTCTCCATCGCCTATATCTTCGGCGAAAGCCAGGTCTATCAGCCTGTCAATCAATTCTTCTTCCTTATTCATCTGTTTTATCTATCCTTATTTGATGTATGACATATTTGTTCTGTACTTTTCTGAAGAAACAATTCACCCGAAAGTTTCCATTTGCGGTCATCAAGGTACCGATGACGAAACCGGACTCATCGCGCTTCCCCTGATGGTTCACATTAAAACTGCCGACCTTGTGGTTGGAGAAGAAAGCAGCCATTGTGCCCTCTGCCGTCCGCTTATCGGCGTGGGTCGACTTATTCTGAATGATTAAATCGACCTTGTCACCCAGATACTTGTTGAGCTCCTGAGAGTTTCCTTCCTTGAAGGCTCCAATCACTCCCTCGGGAACATTCTGGGCCAGCAGCACAGACGTCCAAATGAAGAGACCGGTCAACAAAAAGATTACCCGTTTTTTCATTTTCACAAGTATTTATGATAGGCAAAGGTAAGCATTTGTCTCAAAATACAATAAAAAAATGCTAAATTTGTGCGCTAATCAAAACAGAACCAGTATGAAAACTACTCTGCTCGTTGTAGGACGAACTGTAGAACAACACTTTATAACAGCCATCAACGACTATGTGCAACGTACCAAGCGTTATCTCTCATTCGAGATGGAAGTCATCCCCGAACTGAAAAACACCAAGAGTCTCTCCATGGAAGTGCAGAAGGAAAAGGAAGGGGAACTGATATTGAAAGCTCTCCAGCCGGGAGATGTGGTCGTACTGCTGGACGAAGGTGGAAAAGAAATGCGCTCCATAGAGTTTGCAGACTATATGAAGCGCAAGATGAATACCGTGAACAAACGGCTGGTATTTATTATCGGAGGCCCTTACGGATTCTCCCCCAAAGTGTACGAAGCGGCACACGAGAAGATGTCCCTCTCACGCATGACCTTTTCCCATCAGATGGTGCGCCTCATCTTTGTGGAGCAACTCTACCGGGCGATGACCATACTGAACGGGGGGCCGTATCATCATGAATGATAAATTTCAGCTCCGCGACACCTGGAATCCCTTATCCGAGAGTGACATTTCTACGAACCTGGCTCTCGGATTCGGTACATTCAGCGTCAAGGTCTCACGGATGCGCAGGGCTGCCTGCGAATCCTTAGCCACCATATACAGATAACCTCCCCCACCGGCTCCCGGCAGTTTATATCCTAAGGTATAGTCTTTTATCTGACGGATGATGTCCTCTACGGCAGGAGGATTTGTTCCACTGTCCAGTGCCTTCTTCTGCATCCATGTCTTGCCTACCAGTGTTCCGAAACCCTTGAAGTCATTCCGTTGAATGGCTTCGGCCATATCCAAGGCATGTGCTTTCATCTCTTCTAATAACCCCAGGTGCAGGGAAGAGTTGAGGAACATGGAGCGTACTATTTCTGCAAGGATGCCCTTGGCTGTACGCGTAATGCCCGTATAATACAGCAGATGGCAATCGCGGTATTCCGGATGGGTAAACAAATGCTCGGGCAACCAGCGTACCAATGGCTGCTGGGCAAATCCAGCCTCCGTCTGCAACAGTTTGATGCCTTGCAGTACCCCACCGTATTGGTCTTGCCAACCGCCACCGGTCGTCAGCAACTGTTCCAGGGCAAGCGTACGGCGGCATATTTCGTTCTTATCCCACATCAGTCCGCAAAAGTCACTCAATGAACCCAAGACAGTAGAAGCCAAAATGGAGCTTGTGCCCAGACCGGAACCTGCAGGTATGGCAGAAAGCAATGTAATCTCTATACCTGTGCCGAAGGCTTCCAGTTGTTTTTCCAGCGAAGGATAAGCCGTTTCTGAAAAAGCCGGAACAAACCCGGCCAGCGCCAATGCTGCTTTGGGAATGGAAAAGGGGGAACCTATCATGCAATAGGATTGCAATTCCTCAAAAGTATTCACCACCTCCATGGCTCCCATATCAATGGAGCGCAACACGATGCGATGCTCCGCGCAAGGTTTGATGTACACTTGTAAAGGCGGCTGCCCGTTCAGTTCAATGGCAATATTCACCACACTCCCACCGGCAAACAAGGAGTAAGGCGGAGTGTCCGTCCATCCTCCCGCCATATCTATGCGTACGGGGCTACGCCCCCATACAATCTGGTCACTATACACATTCAGGCGAGGACTGCTCTTGCGTTCATACAAATCAGTCAGCAATCCTTCGCGCAACAAGTTGAATGCGGCCTGCTCATCTGCCTTGAAGTCCCTTCCGTCCAGCTTCTCAATCTGTGCACGCAGCATCCGGTTATGGATACGCTGCATCAGCGAGGCATCTGTCGGCAACACTTCCGGCTTGTCAATGCCGAATTTATGGAATTCACCGGCCACATCCATCAAGTCGAGTTGATAGAATACACTCTTTGCATGGTTGCGTGCCAGCACTTCCCAGTTTCCTTTGCAGAAGCTCTCCCGCTGTGCATACAGCAGACGCAAGTCGGCTTGTGCTGAAATTTCGTCGGCGGACAACCGACGACTTTCCAGCCAGACAGCCTTTCCTTCCGTCAAGCCCGGTTCGGAAACCATCCATCGAAGCACTGTCCCCATCTGCTCTTTATCTTCCACAACCGGGAAGATGGCAGCAGCCTGCAGGTCCTCTTTTCTGCCGGTGATGTCTTCCACCGACAATTCCCGTTCGACCAGCCATTCCGAAAACGACATTCCAAGGAACAGTGTCTTTTCATCCCGAATATCCCCCTTAAAAGTATCGTCAAAACCATAGGGGCGTACTGCCCAGCGCTGGTCGGCAAGCGGAACTATATCAATGCAGATACCGTCTGGAATGGTCAGCCTCCAGTCATTCTTGGGAACACCCGTGATAATCTGCCGTGCCCCCAGCCGCCAAGAAGCCCCAACAAAGCTATTTTCAATCCAAAGACTGTCGTTCTTCGGAGTAAGGGGGAGATGCACTTCTGCATTCTGCACAAAGATGGCCGGATTGGGCTTCAACTTCCGGTGCATAATCTGGCGCTGGTCGTAGACCTTATTCTGTAAGGTGACGGTTGAAGACAACAGTTCGCGGCTTGTTCCATAATGGTAGAATTCGCCTCCGGGCAAAGGCAATATGGCGACGGAGAGGCTATTCAGCTCTTCATCCTCAATACGGGGATGATTTCCTAAGGACAAGCCAAAGTCAGCATACAAGTCATAGTATTTCAAGTCGGAATATGGCGTATCCACGTCCAAAGCCCCATCTGCCTTCTGCGAACGTTTCATCAGCAAGTCAACGGCCCGGTCGCTCAATAGCCAGATGCCGATATCCATTAAAAAGAGATGTGTCTTGGAGAGGTTTTCCAATTCTTCCAGAGAGGGTTTCTGAAGCATGAAATCCAAGGATTCCGGTTGATTCCGGTCCGAGATAAACACACCATGATGTGTGGCGAGCAACGGGTCTACCCACAGTCCATAGCACACCACATCTGCATCGGGAATCTCTTGAAGCGGCTTTTCCGCACGGATATATACGTCACCACTGGCAATCAGCGTACGCAGTCTTTCGGGAGCCCGCTCCATTATCTTTTCGTAAAGTGGGAGTTGAAGGGATAATAAATTCTGTCCCAGTTTTTGTCCACGCGCCCAGCGAAACACCGGAATCGGGGTCAATATCTTGCCCGACGGTGCATATCCCGGTAAACGACGGCTTTGTCCTCCGGCATGCAGCAGAATACGCTTCTCTGCTGGAAGGCTTTTCTCTGTTGGAATGCACTTTTCTGTTGGAATACGCTCCTCCGCCAAATACTTCCTATCCCGTTCCTTCTGCCATTCTCTCAAGAGCCAGGTAGTTCCCCCACCCGAGCCAAGTTTCATTCCCACCGGGTCGGAAGTACAAAACCATTCCGTACGGTCCACATTTTCCAGTTCATAGAATGCCGACACCAGATTAGGCGGCAAAGACAATAATTTCTGCATATCAATCGCTGTATTGCTTACTATTTGACAGCAAAGTAAAATAATATTAGGCAATTGACATAGAAAGTTTCAATTTATTTCTTTGGTATCAAGCTTGTGTTCCTTTACGGAAATACGACTGAGTATATAGGCGATTCATAAAGGATACAAACAATTAATAGCGTGCAATACACGATACCAACAACATGTCGCACAAGAAGTTAACAACGTGTCATACAAAAAACAAATATCGTGTCCGCAGGATATTAACTTCCTGCAAACACGATATTAATTCGCTTTTACACAAAACTATACGAGGCTAACTACCTGCTGCAACAACTCCGACAATTCGAAAGTAGCATTCTTAATATCCGAAATCCGGTTCTTGCCTTCTGTCGTAAGAGAAAAACGCATCTGACGCTTATCTTCCTTACCTATCAGACGGGTAATGAGCTTCTTTCCCTCGACAGAGCGAATGACCTTTGAAGTGTTGGAGGCAGACAAACCCAGTGCCTCGGCTATCTCACTGGAGGTAAGCTTAGGAGTATTGAGCAGCGTGCACAACAGCATTCCTTCATTCAGCGATAAATCATACATCTGCGTAAACTGCACCTCGAACTCGGCAATAGCCCGATAAACATCACGGATTTTACATAAAGTCTCCATATCTTGTCCTCCTATATAAATAAGTTCACATTTGCCTTGTCCGCACGTTCCATATAGGTAGCCACGCCGCCGATGGTTACTTCATCCAGAAGTTCTTCGTGCTGGATGCCCATCATATCCATAGACATCTGGCAAGCAATGAATTCCACTCCCTGCGCCAATGCCTGCGAGCGCAACGACTCCAAAGAATCCACTCCCTTGCGCTTCATCAAGAAGCGCATCATGCGGCTGCCCATGCCAAACATATTCATCTGCGACAACTTCAGTTTCAAAGAGCTGGACGGCAGCATCATGCCGAACATCTTGCCGAAGAAGTCCTTCTGCACACTGGGTTTCTGCACTTTCTTCAAGACGTTCAGTCCCCAGAAGGTGAAGAAAATGGTTACTTTCTGTCCCGTTGCCGCTGCTCCGTTTGCTAGTACGAAGGTTGCCAGCGCTTTGTCCAGGTCGTCACTGAACAGAATCAGCGTCTTTCCCCTACCCCCGGCTGCGGAAACATTGGAAGCAGATGTACAAGCCGGAGCACCTTTCTCGATGACTACCGTATAGCGTCCTTTCTCGTCATGCTTCTCTATCAATTTATTTCCCGTCGTATCACACCAGGCAGAAGCATCGCGTGCAAAACCGGCATCGGTTGCCACAATCTCCACACGCTCGCCCACAGCAATGCTATCCATCGCCTTTTTCACCTGCATGATAGGTCCCGGACATTGCAAACCGCAAGCATTTATCTTCAACGTTTCCTTCTTGGACACTGATGCATCCGCAGGAACATCATCAGTAGCAGCCTCTACCGAAGAAGAAGAGCCGCCGCCTGCCGGAGCAGATGGAGACGGCAGAGGTGCTGTTGCCGTGGAGTAGGTCTTATAACCACCTATCAGATTGCGCACATTGCGATAGCCGCGCCCCATCAGGATGCGCAGGGACAGATAACCGCGCAGACCCACAGCACAGAAAAGCACTACCGGCTTGTCTGTAGGTATCTCTGCCAAATGCTCGCGCATTTCGTCCAACGGAATATTGACGGCTCCCGGAATGGTGCCGAAAGAGAATTCCTCGGGCGTACGGGTATCTATCAGCATCACTTTATCCTTCTCTTCCACCAGCTCGCGCCAAGAGATGACGGGCATTGCACCGCTGATAATGTTCAATGCTACATAGCCGCCAATAGCGATGGGGTCTTTGGCCGAGGAGAAAGGAGGCGCATACGTGTGCTCCATCTCCATCAAATCGTAGACTGTGCCACCCCGCTTGATGAGTCCGGCTATCTGGTCGATTCGCTTGTCCACTCCCTCGTAACCTATACATTGCGCACCATAGAGTTTACCGGTTTTGGGATGGAAAGTCAGTTTCAAGGTCAAAGGTAGGGCATCCGGATAGTAACCGGCATGAGATGCCGAGTGAGTCACCGAGCTTTGATATTCCATGCCCCACTGCTTCAAGCGTTTGGCTGCAAGGCCCGTAGAGGCTACCGTCATGTCGAATACTTTGGCAATGGAGGTGCCGATAGCTCCTTCGTAGGAAACAGTATTGCCAAACACCATATTATCAGCAACGATACGTCCCTGGCGGTTGGCAGGATTTGCCAGATAATTGAGCCAGGGCTTTCCGGTCAGCGGATGAGGATATTCGATGGCATCGCCCACAGCATAGATGTCTTTTTCGGAAGTCTCCAAGTGTTCGTCTACCCAGATACCGCCCATCTCGCCCAGTTTCAAGCCGGCTTGTTGCGCCAATGCAGTGGCAGGACGCACACCGATGGAGAGTAACACCATATCGGCAGGAATGGCCTTTCCGCTTTTCAGGAATACGGTGATTCCGTTGTCCGTACGCTTGAAATGGGTTACTCCTTCTTCCAGATAGAGAGAGACGCCTTTCTGCAACAGATGCTGATGAATAGGTGCCGCCATAGAGAAGTCGATAGGTGCCATCACCTGATTACCCATTTCGACTACAGACACATGAACACCGGCATGATGCAGGTTCTCCGCCATTTCCAATCCGATGAAACCGGCACCTACCACCACGGCGCGTTTCACCTGCTTGTCCGAGATATAAGCCTTGATATGGTCGGTATCTTCTACATTGCGTAACGTGAAGATGCCTTCGGAATTAATGCCTTCCAAGGGGGGCTTCACGGGGTTGGCACCGGGAGAAAGCAAAAGTTTGTCATAGCTTTCGTCGTACTCCTTGCCTTCCACATTGCGTATGGTAACGGTCTTGTTTTTGGGATGGATGGCGATTACTTCATTCTGCACACGCACATCAATGCGAAAGCGCTTGCCGAAAGATTCGGGTGTCTGTACCAACAGCTTCTCGCGCTCTGCTATCACTCCACCTATATAATAAGGTAAACCACAATTAGCATACGAGATGTAAGGGCCTTTCTCCAATAAAAGGATTTCAGCCATTTCGTCCACTCTTCTCAGTCGGGCGGCTGCCGTGGCTCCACCTGCTACACCGCCAATGATTACATATTTCATAATTCTTCGTTTTTTAAGTTTGACGATGCAAAGAAAATAATTATTTTCAATAAAACATAATTTCCAAAGGAAAATATTATTAAAAGACTCATTTTTAATAAGAATAGGCATAAAAAAAACGGATTATTACAAGTTTTTACACCTATAATAATCCGTTCAGTATGCAAGTTTTTATAAGCTTACCAACCAAGCCGAGCAAGACCGACAGCACTATACCATAAGGTAGAACGATAAGCGGCATTAGCAGCTTGAGCAGCAGCAGAAGTGGCAGTGGAAGGTATATAATGGCTAACCCCATTTGCCCGCTTCATGGAGAACATACCAACAGACATCGAATAAATCATCGGCGTTTTTTTCCAACAGACAGAAGCTGCATCATATGCTTGCTTCCATTCATCCAAGGCAACTTCATCCACAACGAGTTTTTCCATCATTTCTACGAAATCATAATAGCCTACATAATAAGACGATCCTACTTTACGCTGATCATAATCAAAGACCGATGACCGAAGAACTTCTCTATCTGCTGTCACTCCCGACAAAGCATTTGCTGTAGCAGCAGCTAAGTTCTCAAGCTCAGAAGATTTCAGCACATCTATAGCAGTGCCCATTGTCCAATTGCTATTACTTCCTATTTTTCCAGTATAAATTTCATCATAAGCAGCAAAAGTCCCAATAGCCATTTCTACCGCTGCACCTTTCTGAAATATAAATGGAAACATTCTATCATAGGCAGCACCAGGACCTGGATTCTCAGCAGGGAAACCAATATAGTAATCGCAACAATCACGCAACTCATACGCGACTTCCACCGACTGCATAAAGCAAGCATCAAACATAATAAAATCAAAATGAGGAGCGTTCTGTAATACTAACTTCAAGTCCTCAATATTCATATAATGCCCTCCTCCAGTCTTATCATTTCCTATCCAGCGAGTAGAAGGCAATGGAGTAGGTATCCATCCTTCCCCATGCGACCAATAAATCAAACCATAACTTTCCGCTTTATATAAAGAATTCCCAAACACATCATTGAATACCTCTTGCGTCTCAGCGACTCCGCACGAATTTCTATCTTCGTATTCTTTGACTATTGTTTCAACAACAGTACCACCTTTATTTTCAATTTCAATCAAACGAGGAAATCCCGTATCTATATACACCAATAAATGCATATCAGATGTATTATCAATTGAAGCCATCCCAGCTTTCAATTCCTCCAAATCCCCATCCGTAAAGCTAGCCAATGGATTTATACTATTATCCGCTGCCATATATACCAGCACAGTACGTTTCCCATCAACCGGAGGATCAGGTATCGGGTCATCACCACGACACGCCGACATGAACAAGGGGAAAACGAAGAAAAAAAGAAGATATAAGGGGGATAAAACGAAACTGTAAACTTACACCATAGATAAGAACTACATAAATAACTGATAAACAAAGCAGTGAGGTCGATTTAAAAGGAATGACAGCCAAAACGAAACGGTTTACATTGGTTTACGTTGACTTTACGTTTATACCTCTTTGAACGCCCTGTTTGAACGGATCGGTTTACATTGGGTACTTTAAATAGAAGGTTCCTATTACGCCATCGACATAATATACAAAGAATGACGCTGTAAATGAACGGCGCTATGATAATACAAGGTTTAAGCCGCTGTGTAGCCATTTGGAAGGCGATACGGCGGCTTTTGTTATATTCTAAACCTTCTTATCAGCGGACTACGATAAAGCCCTAAAATCATTCTTATTTATTAGGCTGATCGAGAAAGATGGAAGACTTTGTTTTATACCTGTTAAAACGGTGTTTGAAGCCTTGAAAAAAGAGTGGGGTTACATTTGGGGTTACACTTTGGGGTTACACTTTTTGAGAAACCCAAAACGAAAACACGGGTTTGGGGTTACATTTGGGGTTACACTTTTAACGGTAAAAAAAAGCCTTTTATATGGTGAAAATACCACAAAATAGATAGTAAATACCCGTTTTTTATGTATAAATAGGGTGAAAAACCAGCTCTAAAAAGGGACAAAATACCATAAAACAAGGCTTCTTTTAATGTGTTTATTGCTTATAAATAGCTTATTATTAATACTTTATTGCTTTTAAAAGAGTAAAGACGCACTAAAAAAGTGCGTGTGAACCTTTATTCTTTGAAGGACGCTTATCGGTGAAGTAAAGGCGTAGGTACTTGCTTGTTTAATTTGTGTTCATTATTCCTTTAAAGGGGCACCGGCAGAGGTCGCACGGTGGCTGTCGTGTAATAAATTGCTTCCAGTAGAAGCATCCTCTGCATTTTTCGTGAAATCTGATTTATCCGGTTCAAGCAAACAAAGGCGCTCTTCTAAACGGGCGTTTTCTTTCAACAACTCTTCTATTTTTAAATCTTTCTTTTCGATGGTATCGAATAGCCTATTTACAACAGTGCTATCGTTTGGAACTTCAGCTTGCAAAGTTTGGGGCTGACTTAATAACACCGTTCCTCGGCCAGTAAGAAGCCAATCCAAATTTAAGTCTACGCATTTTGAGTATATTATATCTATATCAAATGTATCTCTGCTGTACCAACTTGATAAAGTAGTAGGCGCAATCCCCAGGAATGCGGCAAGTTTAGCATTTGACTTAAAGCCGAAATGCTCTTTTATCCTGTTTAAAACTTCTGTTTTATTAATTTTTGTACTCATATTGCGTATTTTTCGCGCTATAAATTTTGTTTGTACGCAAAATGCGTATATATTTGCAGCATCTTAACCGAGTTAAGAGCGCCCAAATATACAGAAAAGTCTCTGTATTGCAATGGATGAAAGCGAAGTAACTTAAAAAACATATACAGATTATGAGTAAAGAAAAACAGATTTTTCTTCCGGTGGAAGATAAAAAAGAAATTATCAAGAGTTTCAAGACGACAAAAGAAACCTTGTGGGCTGCTCTGAACTTTAAAACAGACAGCAACTTCGCCCGGATGCTTCGGGCGGCCGCTTACGAACGTGGCGGTGTTCTGTACCCTGATCCTAAAAGGGTACCAGGCTTTATCCCTCAATGTGATACAGTCTTCAATACGTCCGAAAAGACTATGGTACAAAGTTTCGGTGTCCGGGTTAAACTGGTAGGTAATCTTTCCAGCGGCGAATTGTCGCTGTTTGTCGATGGGGAACAAAAGGCCATGTTTGACAATCCGAAACTGGACGAACTGCCCGGTATTCAGGCGGCCGCCCAAAATTTGGCTAACGAATTATCACTGGTTCAGTAATCAAATAAATTTTATCGTGATGGAATACTATAATAAAATGATATGTGTAACAGTTGATGAACTGACAGAAGAATATAACGGTCAGCGAGTTATGGGCACATCAAATTACAAACGGTTATGCGCATCTAAACGCCTGTTTGTTGCCCGTAAGGCTGGCGGCTTTGGAGTGTATGCCCTGATAATGTATTCCTCGCTTCCTGACCGTTTCCGTGCCCGTTTTGAAGCAATACACGGGAACCCCGAACAAATATTAGAACAGCAAAAAATGGAAAAGAAGGTTCTTAAAATAGATAAAGACGCCCGTGATTTTTACATGTCCCATATATTGCCGAACGGTAAAACGCTGGTAGATACAAGGGTCGAAGAATATACCATTAATGCTTCAGTGCTGGGGCTGGTACTTACGGCTTTGAATGAACGTATGGCGAAGGTTAAAGCATTGGGCGGCGGTGTTCCAAAGGATTTATGGCACAAAGCGCTGGATTTGTCAGAGTCTTACCGTAAAGACTACGATCATACTTTACCGGATGCGCTTAGAGGCTTTCGTGATAAGATGAACGCTTTCAAACGTGACGGATATGTCGCTTTAATCTCCGGTAAAGACGGAAACGAGAATACGCTAAAGATCACGGACGAAGCCGGCGACCAGATTATCGCTCTGAAACGTAGTAAGGTGCCCGTTTACACGAATTCCCAACTGTTTGCGAAGTATAACGAGATAGCTAAAGACAAGGGCTGGAAACCGCTTAAAAGCATTAGTTCGCTCGTTTCCTTCCTGGAACGTCCGGAAGTGAAGCGCCGCTGGTATGACGCCGTACATGGCGAACTGGCTGCCCACCAAAAGTACACCCGGAAGCATAAGACTGCGCTTCCCTCTTTCCGTGATTCACTTTGGTACGCTGATGGTACAAAACTGAATCTGTATTATAAAGCCTATGATGAAAAAGGAAAGTTACAAGTACGCACGACACAGGTTTATGAAGTCATGGACGCTTTTAGTGAAACAATGCTGGGGTATTATATTTCTGATAGTGAGAACTACGAAGCACAGTATAATTCTTTCCGTATGGCTATACAAACGGCCGGTTGCCGTCCTTACGAAATAGTAACCGATAACCAGGGCGGACACAAGAAACTGGAAGCTACACAATTCTTTGAAAGAATATGCCATGTATTCCGGTTCACGGCTCCCTATTCAGGACAAAGTAAAACCATAGAAAGCGCCTTCGGTCGTTTTCAAGCGCAGGAACTACATAAAGACTGGCGTTTTACGGGGCAAAATATCACCACGAAAAGAGAAACCAGCCGTCCGAACCTGGAATTTATCGAAGCGAACAAAGAGAACCTTTATACCCTGGAAGAACTAAAGATGGCATACGCAAAGGCCAGGGAAGCATGGAACAATGCCAAACACCCGGCTACCGGGGTGTCACGCATAGAAATGTACCAAAATTCAGTGAACCCCGAAACTACCGCCGTCGATCAGTTGGATATGATCGAAATGTTTTGGCTTACGACACAGAAGCCGTCAACCTTCACCGCTTCCGGGATCACTATTGAAATCGACACGAAAAAATATACTTACGAAGTCCTGGGCACTGACAAAATGCCTGATCTTGAATTCCGCAAAAAGCACACTTTCCGGCAGTTCTATGTAATGTATGACCCGTGCGACATGACGCAGGTACGCCTTTATACAAAGGAAACTAACGGAATGCGGTATGTAGCTACCGCTGAACCCTATGTTAAGATACACCGCAACTTACAGGAACAGAAGCCCGGCGAAATGGCATTTATCCGGCAAATGGATATTGCTAACAAACAGGAACGTGTCGATCTGCAACTGGAAGCGGCAGAACTGGAAATGGCTCACGGTGTAGCACCGGAACAGTACGGTTTGAACCGTCCGAAAATGCGAGGTATCAGCCTTGTTTCTACTGAAGCGCTGATGGAAACGTCAGTTAAGAAAAACAAAGCCAAACAAGCGGAAATAATAGACGTCGGGTTACTTGGGAAACAGGTTAGTAACCTCACCTTTAACGACGCCGCTTTACTTGATAAATATTAATAAATTAAATACTTACGATTATGGCAACATTATCAATTAACGAGAAAAACGGAATTCGGGACATGCTGAAAACGTACTGCGACAGATACCCGTCAAGAAATAAAGCTACTGCAAGCCTTCACGGAGTCAGTGCCGGAACAGTTTCTTCGATACTAAATAATAAGTACGATAACATTTCAGACGACATGTTCAGGAATGTATATTCCCAGGTTAGTACGCCCCACCAAGCGGCCGGTTTACAGGTCGTTGAGACTACCGCCTTGCATGAAATTATTTCAGCCATGAAGGACGCCCAGGAATGGCAAGACGTCACCTGGGTAGTCGGCGCTTCAGGTTGTGGTAAGACTACGGCCGCCAGCGTTTACCAAAGCAACCACCCGGAAGTATTTACCCTTCCGTGTAGTGAAGACATGAAGAAAGGTGACTTCGTCCGTGAACTGGCCGCTGTAATCGGTGTCAATGCAAGCGGTCATAATGTCCGGGAAACTCTGAAAGCTGTTATCGCACGTGTTAATCAGATGGATAGTCCCCTTCTAATATTTGACGAAGGCGACAAACTGAACGACCTGGTATTCCACTATTTCATTACCATTTACAACCAACTGAAAGACAAAGCGGGTATTATTTTCCTTTCAACTTCTTACATTGAAAAGCGCATGGAAAGCGGTCTGAAGCATAATAAAAAAGGCTATCAGGAAATAAACAGTCGCATAGGTCGCAAGTTTTACGAAGTGTCCCCAAATACAGCGAATGACGTGTATGCTGTATGTATAGCGAACGGCATTAAAGAGGACAAAGCACTGGACAATATCATCCAGGATGCCGCCAGCTATGAAAATGACATGCGCCGTGTGACTAAAAAAATAAAGATTGAGAAGAAACGCCGGGCGGCATAGTGATAAAACACCGTTTTAAGGCTGTTTAAACAGTCTTTGAACGGTAAATATACAAAGTAATGGAACAAACGGAAACAAGTCAGGAAACAACGCCTAAGAAGCTACAACGGGCGTTGTCGGTATCGGAGATACTGAAGATGAAAAAGAAACTCCTGAAGCTGACCGGTGCATGGGCTGACGCTTTCGGAACTCCTGAATTTTATGGTGTTTGGTTCATTTGGGGTAATAGTGGAAACGGAAAAAGTACATTCGTCATGCAACTATGTCGGGAACTCTGCAAATTTGGGTTAGTTCTTTATGTCAGCCTTGAAGAAGGTACCAGTCTGACCTTACAGAACACCCTTCGCCGGGAAGGTATGATGGAAGCTAACAGACGGCTGAAGGTAATCAGGGGCGAGTCTATGGAAGATTTAAGCGAAAGACTATTACAGCGTAAAAGTGCGGACTTCGTTATCATTGACAGCTTCCAATATACGCAAATGACTTATAAGGCATATCTGAAGTTTAAAGAACGGCACCCGAATAAGCTACTGATTTTTATTTCCCATGCCGACGGGAAGAACCCTTCCGGACGAAGCGCCAAAAGCGTAATGTATGACGCCAGCCTGAAGATATGGGTCGAAGGGTACCGGGCATTTTCAAAAGGTCGTTTTTTCGGATCAGTCGGACACTATACGGTTTGGGATGAAGGTTCCCGAAAATATCGTGGAGAATAGTTTTAACAATTAAATATCATTGAATTATGGAAGCATTATCAGCACTACGAAAGTCGTTCAGTCTTAAAAAGAATGAAGAACTGGGGAAGAAATTCGACCCGGAAACATTAAAGCGTGTCCTGGACGCTATGAAAGATTACGCCGGTGCCAAAAACCGGGAACAAAGAATACTTTGTCAGGACACATTCGACGCTGTTTATGAGTCAGAACCCAGCGGAGTAGAAAACATGTATAACCTGGGCGAATTGCGAGACTGTGAAAGCCCTGAACTGGATTAGGCATGAGTAAAAGAAGTGAAATTATAACGATTGAACCCGGTGATCGGTGGGGTAATATACATGAAGAAAATTATACCAGCACCGGACATGAGTGTAGTTACTGCAATGGCAGGGGATATTTTGCACCGACGCAGGTAGGACATGACGAATACGAAGATAACCCGTGCCCGGTATGCGAAGGAACCGGCCGACTGAAGGCCGACGTTACGATCCACTGGACACCGGATCATGGTAAAGAACAAAAAACTAACATGTAAGAATATGGGAAAAGTAAACAATTTCACCCGCTTTTATGCGCTTCTGAAGCGTATGCCGGGCAATCAGGACGGCTTAAAGGAACAGTTAGTTCTTACCTATACGGGAAACCGTACAAGCTCTTTAAAAGAGATAAAACAAAGCGAATACGACGCCATGTGTGCTTCATTACAGGAAACCCTGGACGGCAATGTCGGCGCCGCTGAATTCAAAGCCCGTATCAAAAGCCATCGGTCGAAAGTTTTACACTGGCTTCAGGTGATCGGGATTGATACGACAGACTGGGATCGTGTAGACGCTTACTGTCTTGACTCCCGTATCGCCGGCAAGGTATTTCGTAAACTCACGATCCCGGAACTGGAAGCCCTGGTTCCAAAGCTGAAGGCCATCGCACGTAAAGCAAAGGAGAAGCCGGAACCCATAAAAAAAGAAAAGCCGGAACCGGTACCGCTGGCAGATCAGGAAGCCCTGGCCTTCTTACTGAATTTATCTATTCACTCCTTGAACTAATTATTATGAGCGAAACGAAGAAACAAAGGAAAAAAGTCTGTCCGCATTGCGGCCGCAAACTGTGGATGCGTGAATTCTACCCACTGAAAAACGGTTCCCGGAATTCATGGTGCCACGAATGTGTTTTGGATTACAAGCGTGAACAATACCTGAAACATCGGAAGGTGCCCGACGGTACCTTCATGCACCGATCACTGGACAGGGTTGTAGAACATAAGGGATATTCTACCCGCATCTTTTGGAACGGAAATATGCTGTCTATTATGCGCCGTTATTACCACAACACCATTAACCGGGAACTGGCTGAAATGCTTGGAGTATCTGAACGTAGTGTCACCCGGAAAGCCCGTGAACTTGGTTTGGAGAAAGACAAAGATTTTGTTTCTTCCATAAGTAAAGAACATTTATTGCTTGCCAATGCACGAAGCAAAGAACTGGGTTATCCGGGCGGATTCACTAAGGGAATGAAATTTAAAGGGAACCAATATACCGGAAGGGTTAGGGAAGAATAATTAAAAGCAAAGTAAATATGAAAATAATAAAGCAAGGTAAAAAGCCGATAAAAAGCAAACAGCAAAAATGCCCAGATTGTGATTGCATATTTGAATATGAAAGGTCTGATATAAAATCAGATCAGCGTGAAGGCTCTTGGGTTGTATGTCCCTGTTGCAAGAGATGTATTAGCGTAGAATGGTTTTAAACTAATTAATATGAAAACAATTTAAATAGAAAGGAAAATGATATGGCAAAAATTTATGTAGCAAGTAGCTGGCGCAATCAATACCAGCCTGAAACTGTCCGTTTCCTGCGTGATTTAGGACATAAAGTTTATGACTTTAGGAACCCTGAAGGGGGAACTGGCTTTCAATGGTCTGAAATAGATCAGAACTGGCAGGAATGGAGTACAGACCAATATGTAAAAGCGCTTACGCATCCTATTGCTGAAGCCGGGTTTAATTCTGATTTTAACGCAATGCAATGGGCTGACGTTTGTGTCCTGGTGCTTCCTTGCGGACGTTCTGCACATTCTGAAGCCGGTTGGATGAAGGGAACCGGTAAAAAGGTCATTGTTTATCAGATATGGGAACAGGAACCGGAACTTATGTATAAGTTATTCGATGGCTTTTGCTCGACAGGTGAAGGTTTGCGCCTTTTCCTTGAAGCATTTGAAGAAGAAAAGCAGGTTATTAAATCCAGGAAGGAAGAACTGATAATGGAAAAGTGGAAGGGTGTCAGTGCGTATCTTCCAAATTTCCCGGATGGTGCAGTAATGATAAAAGTAGATGATAATATAGAACGCCCAGTCGCAGTCGTGCCTTTACCGGTAGGGGGACATAAAAGAGGAACCGAACTTCAGTTACGGAATGCGTCACTAATTGCGGCTGCTCCTGAATTACTGAATGCTTGTGAAGATGCACTACCTTACTTCACTGAAGACGACGACGCTTACGATATTCTATTTAATGCAATAACGAAAGCAGAAAAGGATATTAAATAACAACAACTTAACAATTAAATTATGAAAACAGCATTGAAAGTGGCGGCCGGTGTGGTCGTATGTGTGTGTCTGTTCCTGGGTTATGCCAGGCAGGAAGCAAAGATAGTCATGTTACAGTCTGACGTGGAATTCCTTCAGTTTAAAGATTCCCTACAAGGTTCACGTATAGATCGCCTTCGTGAACACACGTTTACAACTGACTCTATTATCATGGAAGCCATAAAAACAATTCAATAATTAAAACTTGGATATGGGTTTTATAGCGAGACAAAAAAACGGGCTTTTATGCCGATTCTCAACAGTGATAGGCACCGTTACTGATTACAATATGACAGATGAAGAATATATTGAAATGTGTGCCCAAAAAGCAAGGGAAGAAGCCCAAGCAACATTAAAATATTCTCTTCGTCCGTTTGAAGAGGTAAAAGAATCTTTTGTGCCTACCAATATGAGTAATAAGGAGTTCAAAAGGATTTTAAGATTAATGGAAAGAGAAATTAAATAACAACAAATAAGGATGAAGCGATTTAATACTCAAACAAGATTTGTTCCCCTAAAAGTGGATGAAAACTTTAACGTGACGCATATACCATCAAAAGATGGGAAAGTGAAAGACTTTAAGACTCGGAAAGCAGTTGAAAAGTATTGCAAAGAAAATCATTGCATGTATTGCGAAGAAAAATACATATTCTACAAATAACAAAAATATATGAATTTACGAGATCAAGAAAAACTGTTTAAGGCTGGCTTTGTACTTGTCCGTCCGGACGATCAGCCCAGCCCACGAATAAAGATTAAAGACGGTAAATCTTCAGAGTGGCGAACCCTGAATAAGCCTTTCCCTACAAAGGCCGCCCGTGACCGGGAATTAGCCCAGCTTTTAACGCTGGACACAGTGATACAAGATTAATAAACTTTTAAAAAACAAAGATTATGGATTACGAGAAATTGACAGAAAAAGAAAAGGCCGAACTTCGTGCCAGGATTGAAGCTGAAGACAAGGCCAAAAAGCAGAAACAACAGGAAGACCGCGAGACTTACAAAGTTCTTTCTGACAAGTTTGTCGCTTCCAACGTGAAGAAGTTGCAGAACCTTAGCAGTCAAATGATGTTGATTAAACAAGAAGTATTCGGGGACGCCGAACTTCTTATCGACATGAAGGACGACCTGTTTAAAACGAAAGCAGACCGTCGTAGTAACACGTTTACGACCCAGGACGGCCTTATGTCTATCACTTTGGGGAACCGTGTAAATGAAGGCTGGGACGACACCGTAAACGCCGGTATTGCGAAAGTAAAGGAATTCCTGGGAACGTTGGCGAAAGACGATAATTCCGCTGCCCTGGTCGAAACCGTCATGGGTTTAATCTCAAAAGACCGGAAGGGAAACCTAAAAGCCAATAAGGTGCTGGAACTGGAAAAACTTGCTATCAAGACGCAAGACGAAAAGTTCCTGGACGGTATTGCCATTATTAAAGCTGCCTACCGCCCGGAACCTTCCTGCCAGTTTATCGAAGTCACCCTGAAGGATGAGAAAGGTAACGAACAAAAACTGCCGCTGTCACTGGCGGCCATGAAGTAATGGAACGGATCGAAAAACAATTCAACGAGAAACTGGCACCCATTTTGCGGGTGCTGGACTCTTGTCAGACACCGGAACAGCTTAATAGTTCGTTACGATGGGGGGAAGAAGTTTTGCTGGGGATAGCGGATCAGTTGGAGAACAAAGGAACAGCCCAGGAACGTAACTTTGCACAAAATTATAAATATACCGCATACAGTCAGGTAAAACAGCGTTACCTGGATAAAAAAGCAGAAATGACTGATCCTAACGTGCGGACGGTGATCCGTGACGTTGCGCCCCACCTTACCATCTGCCGGAACTGTTCAGGGCTGGGCTTTGTGTTCAACCGGTCAGACCGAAGCCTTCCGTCTTGTGAATGCCGGTTCTGCAAAGGTAGCGGAAAAGTAAAAGTAAGTAGCCGGGTCGTCACGAAGGTACGCCCCTTTGTTCCTGGAAAAGATGACCGGTTCGACTCTATTACGATGGAATAATCAAGTACCAGCTTAACGGAGTTAATAAAAGCCTGTAATATTGAAGATTACAGGCTTTTTTCTTGCTTTATTCGACGCTAAAACACTACTTTTGTATAGAAAATTATGCCATGCCAAAGGGAAGAAGTAAAGAACTTATTAGCTTACGGAACGAAAAGCTGCTCCGCCGGTATTACTACTGGACGGAAATACAGCGTTTACGTTTTGATGATGCCCTGAAGGTACTTTCCCAGGAAGAATTCTTCATATCAGAAGAACGGATCATGGCGATTATCCGGCAGAATTGCCGGAAGCTGACGGACATCGTAGTACAGCCGGTTCCAAAAGTCAAAAAGCCCCGGATCACCCCCGCCCAGTTGTCCCTGTTTACTGGCGAATAGCCGCACTATTATCGTGGTAGTTGAAGCGGAACGTCGTTTCATATACTTTCTTTCCCCCCGGTATTGCGTAATCGGTACTTTTCGTTCTTTTCAGTGATCCCATTTCTTTAGAGATACGGAAGCCCTGAAGCAATTTATAAAGGCTATTATTCATTTGTAGCCGTTCCCTGATCTTATCGGCTGTTCCTGATCCGTAGTGTGTATCATCGTAGCAATCAATCGCCAGTTTGACGGTTATGTTACAGTCCCCCTTCTGAACCCCCATGCCTATATCCGTCCAGTCGGCGTCTATGGTTGAGATCAGGACACAGGGAAAAGTCACCGGGTAGGTGTCTTCTTCCGTTATTAACTGGCCGTAGTCTTCATCCACCAGGGACAGTTCCGGCATTTGCAGAGCGATGCGCTCCTGAATAGCTATAAAAATTTCTTCCATATCATTATGAATTTAGTATTTTACGTATTTCGACTTCAGTCTTGTTTGCAATCTTTTCGGACAGTTCCGAACTTTCGCCCAGGAACTGACGCTGGGGGACTTTAACGTCTAACTTTTCTTTTTTCGTCAGCGCCAGCTTCTTCCATTTCAAAGCCTCCGCCGGTTCTTCCTTTTTGGTGCTTTTCGTGCCCTCTGTGGCATTTTTCTGCCCGCCGCCTGACTGGTAGTACTTCGCCCAGGCAAAACGCCGCATTTTGGGCGTAACAGTCGGGTGAAGGGTTCCGCCCCAGTTATGGGCAGGTGCGTACACCAGGTCATTACCGACTTTTACCTTACCATCGCCCGGCACGTACTTTATGGCGCCGAAAAGCATGTTCCGGCTGCTTAACAGTGTGCCGTAGTTGCTGGCAGCGTCTTTCCCTCCGGACGAAAGCCGGCGGGACTTCGGCCACTTATGCAGCCCGTTGTTCACATAGCCGCCTTTTCTGAAGTTGGCCTGATAATGATCCTTTGCCAACCGTCCGGCATGAACCGGCATTTTCCGGCGCATCAAATCGGATAATTCCCGTTTCTTTAATTGCATTATCCTGGTAAACTCTTTTATATCCATTTGAACGGTGTTTGAATGGTGTTTGAACGATTCTTTTCTTGTGGCGTGCTGCCCTTTTTGAATGTTTCTAAGTTCATAAGCCTTTGTTTTAAAATAAATATTGTATATTTGCGAAAAATCAATGGATATGCAGCAACAAGTTGACACTTCCCGTATGTCCGGTCGTGATCTGTTCGATCATTACGCCTTTGTCGGCGAAGACCAGGAATACCGCAATACGGTACTTTCGGCATACATGGAACTTAAAGAAAAACTTTTCCCCATGCTTGAACAGTGCGAGCGTGAGGGCAAACGTATCGTGTTACGGTACGATGCCGCCCTCCAGGACGCCGGTGTTCTTGATTGTCCGTTTGATATTGTCATTGCTTGATCTCCCTTATATAGTTTACCATTTCCGTATATAATTCCGGCAGGAACTTTTTGAAAACCTTATTCCCGGCAAACGCATTTTCAAAACAGTGCGCAATAAATTCTTTTTCTGACATTCCGGGTGTTTGGAAATATGCGGTAGAATGCCCGGAACCATACTTCACATTTAGAGCCTTGATCGTGTCCCTGGTTGAACAAATTTGTTCCATAGCATCGTCCTTAGTTATTCCCCTTCGGGTAAATGTCTTTTCATTCATACGGAAAAGTCTTCTTTGCAAGTTTTCAAGCCGTTTGTCAGCATATTCAATACGTGACATGCTTACTTTCCGGACGACAAAATCAAAGCCGTTTGTTTCCGGGTTGTACGTTTCCATACGCATAGAATATGTTTGTTTTTTATTCAGGGATAGCCTTTGCCTTGTCATTAATCCCTTCAGTTCCTCACTTGTGTACAAATTACGTTGCGCATCAATAGCGTGCCCGAATTCATGATAGATAACACTTTCCCGGTGCCAGTCGCTTGCCTTGTTCCTGGCATTATCAAGGATATGCACCATTCGGCGCATGTGCTCCGGTACTTCGACTATTTTCCTTCCGTCCCTGACACGGGACGCATCCGGCATATAGTACGACGTACTTCCTTTTTTGTCAATTTGAAAACGAACGTCCCGCCCTGGTGTATCATCTATCAGGTCGAAGAATTTCTTTTTGAACACGATCTTTTTGTCCTTCAGGTACTCGTTTTCTGCCCGTAGTGCTTCCGGCATTTTGGGCGACACGAATTTCTTTTCCATTTCCTGAATAAACCTTTCTACCGCTTCTTTTGCTCCTTTATACGCCCCGGTCACATAGGGATGATCCCGGCTGAAAAGTTGCCCGGTCTTCCCCGGATTACTACCCAGGCCGGGCGCCGGTTTATCTCCTTTCTCCCCTGCCGGAAGGTTTGCTTCAGGTGTCGGCGGTTCGTCCGTGGCGGACAGGGTACATTTACAGTTCCAGCGATCACCCGGACGGTGAACACTCCAAAACTGATCGTCAATAGGTCGTATTACTCCCCAAAAACGGCGGTGATCCGCCCCCGGATGAATACTGGTACTTTCCACCCAGCGAAGGTTCGGCAGTATGTCCTTTTCTCTTTCAAACTGTTTCCATTCCGCCGCCTGGCGTGCCCGTAATATAGCCGTGTCGTATTCCGTTCTAAGCCATGCGTCCTTGTGCTGCGGGTCTACCAGGCTGGCAACGTCCTGCCTGAACTGCTCAAAACTTTTCAAGTTTCCTTTTTCGTCAAGCATTTGCCGGGCAATATCATTTTGCCACCGATGCGTCTTAAAGGCAGAAAATACGGCAGCATCACTTTTTAGCGCCTTGTAAAAGTCGGTGTCCGGGTCTGTACTGTCGGGAACCCCGAAGCCTTTGTCCACTGCATCGGACATTGTTTTAAACACCGCATTGAACAAATTTTCTTCAATGTCATTCATTGGGTTTACATCTTTTTCATAGATGCGTTTCAGGGCTTTCTTCAGGGCGGCGTCGTCAAAGGTGAAGCTGCTTTCTACGGTCTTATTTGTATAAGTTTCCCGGTAAAGGTCATTCATCAAAATTCTAAAGCCGCCCCCTTGTCTCCTTTGGGGGCGTCCTGAAAAAAACTGGAAAATAGATTTTTGAAAAAGTTCTCCTTTTTCTTGTTTGTCTTTTCTTCCGGGCTGTCGTCCTTTTCGTCTTCCTTGTCTTCTTTCCCCTTGCCGTCTTCAGGTTCTTCTTTTTCTTCAGGCTTCACGTTTAGGTCAGGTGTCCGGGCTTCTTTTGCCTTCTTCAGTTCCTCGTAGTTCTTCGGCTTTTCTATGCCGTATGTTTCATAAAAATAGTCGTCGTCCATAGGTAAACCGGCGTTCTTTAGTTGCATATCAATGAGAATGCGTGCAGACAAGTTCTTATCTTGCGGTACCACAAAGGAAAATTCACCCCCGGCCGTATTCATCCCTAAATTGGTGAATATGTCGGTCAGTTCATAGTTGAGTACGTCCAGGATCATCTGCCGGTCTGCCCGTTCGATTTTGTCTTCCACTTTCTGATGAACGGTACCTAACGCCTGTGTGCCCGTGTCGCCGGCTTCAGTTGTCAGGGTGTTACCCAGTTCCAGCTTACTAAGTTCGTCGTTACAATACTGTACGAAGGACTTATAAAGGTCACTGCTGGCGGACTTGCTGCCGGCGTCGTGTATCTTGATCTCCGTGCCTTTGGGGTGAAGTATTACCGGCGATCCCCCCATATTATAAAGGTCGTCCGTCATTTTCGTGCGGGCTTCGTCGTCCCATCCGTCATAGATACCTTCTTTCAAAGGATGCCCGTACAGTTCTATAAATTGCGCCCAGTCGGCCGTTGCATTACGTTTATAAATGACATACAGCGCTGCCTTTGCCAATATACCCAGGTCACGGGGGTTCCCGATACTTACCAGGTCGGCATAATCGTCGAAGCTGTCGCCGGTTATATCCGTCTGCCTGCGTAATATGATCCGCTTTACGGGGTTTACGTGCTTCCTGGGGATCAGGTCATAACCCAGCCATTCGCCGTTCCTGAAGAACTGGAAAGTAGAGGTTCCCCACTGGATCGTGTCTGCCAGATCAGAAAGAAAGTTTCGGAACCAGGGGGAACGTAGTTGTTCTTCGATGGCTTCATCTACCTTGCCGTTACGTTTGAATTCCACCTGCATGTTCAATATAGACGACTTCCTTTTCTGTATTACAGCCGAAAGATGGCCGTCCGTCAGAACGTCTTCGTAAATATCGTATAGCTTCGACCAGCAGGGGAAGTCCACGTTTTCAGCCGCCTTTAGGGCTGTCATGTAGTCGCCTATATCTATATTTCCCCTGCGTGTTTGGGTGAGTATGATAGTCTTTACGCCGGCAGTATCCGGCTGCCTTCCCACGTTTCCGGTGGCGGCTATTTTGTTGTATTTCTTTTTCTTATTTCCCATAGCTGCTTAAAAATGATTGATACGTTTAGGATTGCTTCGCATTTGATAAGGGGAACTGGCGGTCGCTTCTTCCGGTGATTTTTGTGCCGGCGGTAACCCGTCGACAGATAAATCCCCCCGGCGTACAGCCTTCATCCATTCCACCGCACGGTCGTAACGGTCTTTTCGCAACTGTGACAATTTTTGCGGGTTGTGAATACTGAACAGGTGATAAACCGCCATGTCGGTAAGCATCATTAAAACAAGCTGGTTCCGTTCTGTACCGGTGGCAGAGAACACAGCGTCACAGTCATAACGTCCGGCAAGATAACAGCGCATTTCACTGATAGCCCGGTCGGCGCAAATTTCGACTACCGCATCGTCCTGGCGTGTTAGGGCGTCCAGTATGTCCCGGTGAACGGTGGCGTCGAAGTCGTCTTTTGAAATAAATCTTCCCATATATTTTTGTATTAAAATGAAACTATCTTCTATACTTGTTGAATTTCCGAAACGCCTTTGCAGGTATGGCCGTTGTCGGAATAAGTTCCTGCATCTTGTTTTCTATGACACGTTTTGCACCTTCGATGCAGTCGACGCCGTCAGCCGGATAGTTTAAAGCCATGTCGAAATATTGGAACTCGTTGTTTAATTCGGCCATGTTCGGTTCGTCCTTTTCGTCTATATTCATAATCAGGCGGCCTTCCCTGTCCATAGGTTCAAGGTTGGCTTCAATACGGACAGCCTTGTCGGTCTTCCGTTCTTCATCCGGGGTGATGCTTATGTTTACGCCGGTAGTGATCCGGTGCTTTGCCAAATGTGGTTTGAATACTTGCTGGAAAAATGGGTCTTGCATAGAGTTGTTTTCTATGTAATGATATACCGGGCACCGGTTACCCACCCATTTATGAAGTACAAAGTAAAAGTTTATAAAGTCAGCGTTTGACCCCTTGAATATAAACCCTTTGATAATGTACAGCACGTCGTCAATCTCGCCGCACAGCCATACAGCCTTCCGGGAACCCTTCTTATTTTTTGCCTTCCCTTTTTGTTCCGACTGGGTGGGGTCACCATACACGACCAGGAACCGGAACTTCTTCAGGGAAGGAATTTTCCCGAATATCCGGTTTTTAAAGACCTTCCCTTCAGATACGGGATTATTGAAATATTCGCCTTGCTGGGCTTTGATGCTGATTTTTGACAGAATACGGTCGATCATTTCTTCCGTGTTCTTTTGCGGCCAGGTAGACTTCCCTTTGTCGTCCCTGATGTTTATAATATCCCAATGGTCGGCCATCTTGCCGGCACGGGTGATACAACAGTCCTTTGCGATGATATTACCGCACCATAGTATAAGCGTCGGTTCAGAAATGGATCGTGTCGGGTATAATGCGTTTTCAAACCAGTTCCAGTTCTTTTCTATGGTGTCCGGGTTGTTACAGGCTTCGTCCGTATCGAAGTCGTCCATGACTTCAATGTCCGGGCGTATTTCTTCGTTACGTGATCCACGTGGCGACATACCGGCACCCAGCGCCCGGAAAGCGGCACCGTCCTTTGTTATGAATTCCCTTGCCGTCCAGTTCCCCAGGTTCACCTGATCGCCGTAGTATGCCTTTATTCTTTGGTTCGCTTCCAGGTTGGCCTTATATGGTGCCAGCAGGCGTTCGGCATTGTCTACGCTATTGCTTGCCAGTACGACGTTCCTTTTCTTTTTTGTGAGTGTCAGGAACATAATAATAAACATGCAGACGGTACTTTTCGCCAGCTCACGACTCCATGATAAAACCTCGTACCATTCCGGGTTCCCTATAATGCGGTTGATCGCCTTTACATGGAAGGGGGCGAATTCGTATTTCGCATATTTGGGAAAGAAAAACTTTATCCATTCGACGGGGTGCGCTTCCAGGTAAAGACGGTGTTTTTCTATGTCGGCCGGTGACATAGTAGGGTCTACTTCAGTAGAACAGTAAATACTTTGCTTGTATTCTTCCCAGTTTTTTATGGCGTCTCTTTCTTCCTGCTTCATGGCCTACTGCTTTATGCTTGATTTGACAAACAGGTCGAACATACGGGTGACGTCCTTCGCCAGTTCCAGGTTTACCGGGCGCAAAAATTCTATGAAGCGCATACCCACACCGATAATGTCCGCTATACCTGATTCCGTTTCCATTTTCTTAATGGCTGAAGACAGTTTGATAAGGACGTCCGCTTCCTTTGAAGTAGCATACCTTTTGCCTTCTTCCCGGTCTTTGATGCCCCGGTTTATTTCCGCCACCTGCTGATACAAAAGGCTGATCTGTTCTTCCCTTGTCAGGGTCAGCCCGGCCTTCCGTTGTTCCCACATTTCCGCCTTGATCCACTTGTTTACAGTGATCCGGCTGACCCCGACCTTTTCCGCAATTTCCTGCTGTGTCAGGTTCTCTTTCAGGTAGAGCATTCCCGCCCATTCCTTCTTCTGTTTATTCGTCAAATCCGCCATATACGTCTTATTTTATATGTGCAAAATTGTACTATAAATGACTCAAAAAAAAACTGCGTGCGCATGATAACATTTTAAAAATGAATGGTGTAACTGTAAAGTTGTATCATGCGCATGCGATTTGCAAAACGGTAAAAGTTGAGTCAATTTTGCGAAGTCAACGGGCGGAAAATTCGCCAAAAGTGAACCTAAAAAACGTTTTGCAGATGAAGAAATTTTTTAATATGATCCCTGGCGAAGACGCCGCCTGTATTTTACTGTATGGTGATATTGGCGACTATGACAAAGTACGCTCCGGCGACGTAGTCCGGGAACTGCTGGAAATGGAAGCACAATATAAAAAGATTGATGTCCGGATTAACAGCAACGGCGGTGACGTGTACAGCGGTATCGCCATCTTTAACGCCTTCAAAAACACAAAGGCGGATATTACTATTTATGTCGACGGCATTGCCGCCAGTATTGCTTCGGCTGTTGCCCTATGCGGTAAGCCGCTTTACATGAGCCGCTTTTCCCGGTTAATGCTTCATAGCATCCAGGGCGGCGCCTATGGCAATAAAAAGGAACTGGCCGAAGTGATCGAACAGATCGACAGTCTGGAAAACACCCTGGCCGAAATGCTTGCCACCCGTTGCAAGAAGACGGTCGACGAAATCAAAGCCGAATACTTCGACGGTTCCGACCACTGGCTGACAGCACAGCAAGCTCTGGACGCCGGAATTATCGACGGCATTTACGACACGGAAGAAACCATCCCGGCAGACTCGACGCCGGATCAGGTATATACCATTTTCAACAACCGACTGCAAAGCCAGTCACAAAAAGACAATCAAATGAATTTTGACGAATTAAGAAAACGCCCGTTGTTCCAAAACTGCACGACGGATGAAGACGTGCTTCGACAGATTACGCACCTGGAGACTGAAGCCGGCAAAGTAACCGGTCTGACGACCGAAGTAACGAACCTGAAGAAAGACCTGAAAGTCTTTCAAGACAAAGCTGCCGCCGATGAAGAAGCGGCTATCGACGGACTGGTACAAACAGCCTTTGACGAAGGACGTATCACCGAACCGCAAAAAGCCACTTATAAAGCGCTCCTGAAGGCTGACCGTGAAAACGGAGAAGCTGCCCTGAAAGCGTTACCGGCAAAGCGCCGTGTAATGAATAACCTTCATAAACCTGCCGCTGGTGGAACTGGTGCCTGGGACGAAGAAATGACAAATATCCGTAAGAAAAACGGCTATACCGTGTAACCCTTAAAAACGAGAAAAAATATGGCAATTAATCTTATTAACAGTAATTACGACGGTGAAGTATTAGAAAAAATCCTCACCAAAGCCGCCACCGGTAACGAACTTGTGCAGAAAGGTCTGATTCACATCGAACCGAATATCACAAAGAAGTTTTCTATTCCCCGTATGAAAACGGGAAAGATGCTTCGGAAACGTAAAGAACAGCCGAAGCAATCCGATGCAAAAGGGACTTTCACCTATGATGAAAAGGCGCTGATTCCCCAGGAATTTATGGCGTTTACCACCTTCAACCCCCGCACCTTTGAAAAGATTTGGCGTCCCTTCCAGCCAAAGGGAAACCTGGTCTTTGCCGAATTGCCGCCCGAAGGTCAGAACCTGCTTCTTTCCGAAATGGCGAAAGTTGTAAACTTCGAACTGGGCTTCCATTTCATTAACGGCATTTTTGTCGATGACATCAACGACGACGACCACCTTTTCGATGGTGTTCTTACCCGTATCTTTTCCGATCCTGACGTTATCCGTGTGAAGACACCGGAAGCGAGCATGATTAAACGTATGATGGCAATCCGCCAGGCTACGCCTAATGTTTTGCGTAACAACCCGAACTTCAAATATGTAATGAGTATTAACGATGCCGACAACTACGACAACGAACTTACCCAGCAAACGGCGAAAGGTGCAAATTGGACGGAACAAAACGCCCAACGTTTCAAGAATACGACTATCATTCCGCTGGCACAATGGCCGGACGGTGTTATCATGGGCACCGTTGCCACAATGGATATAGATACTAATCTTTGGGGTTGCGTGAACCTGGTGGATGATATGGAAGTGATCCAAATTGATAAGCTGGAAAATGCCGGTGAACTTTACTTCTTCAAAATGTTAATGATGGCCGACACGAATACCGCCTTCGGTGAAGAAGTTGTCCTGTTAGATACCCGTACCACTGCAAAAGCCAAACTGGTAGGTACTACGGTAACGCTGTCCGATTATTCTTCAGTCATTGAAGCAACGCCCACCGCTGACGCTTCCTGGAATATTGTCGGGGACGATGAAGCCATGCTGGGCGCACGCCTGAAAGTGGTAAACAAGTCAGCCGACAAAACGATCACTATTGCCGACGTGATGATCGCCGGCGGTAAGACTGTCGACCTTTACTTCAACGGTAAAAAATGGTTCAGTACTGATCCGGACGCCGGAAGCGTGGCTGAACAGGCGGCTATCCAACATATTGACGAAGAAGACGGGAACTGATATGAGCCGGGGACTTAATAATAATAATCCGGGCAATATCAGGAAAAGCCCGACTGTGTGGCAGGGGGAGAAAACCCCTTCCACCGATCCAGCCTTTAAACAGTTTACCAGTATGGCCTACGGTTACCGTGCCATGTTGAAACTACTGCAAAATTATTCCCGACTGAACGGCTGTAAAACGATCCGTCAAATGATAAACCGGTGGGCGCCGCCTTCAGAGAATAACACCGACAACTATATTCGGGCTGTTTGCGCCGGTGCCGGTATTCAACCCGACCAGGTTATAGACGTAAGTAACCGGAACGTTATGTGCAGGATCGCCGCCGCCATGAGCAGAGTCGAAAACGGCGTACTGGCGAACATGGTAGACGTGAATAGAGGTTGGGACTTACTAACTAAATAATGAAAGGAAAGAACATCATGTACACATGGTTTGACCTGTTGGTTACTTTAATTTCTTCCGGGGTGCTTTTTTCGCTGGGCACCTGGTTTGTCAACCGGAAAGTAAATAATACCAGGCAGAAGAAAGAAATCTTTGATTACTACAAGTCTATCAGCGAAGACTTACAAACAACATTAGAAAAATTACAGGATGAAAACAGAAAATTATATCGGGTTATTTCCCGGCTTGAAAGGGCTATGTCAATGGTCAGTACTTGCAAGCATTATGCTGATTGCCCTATTCGTGGCGAGTTGCGGAAGTACGAAGAAAATGACCGAAAGCACACGGTCAACCGTCGACAGCGTCCTGCTGAAAGAAGTCCGACAGGTGATAAACATACCGATACCGCTGTCGAAGGTGGAACTGAAGATACCTACACAGAGCCTCCATAGTTTGCCGCCCGGTGCTTCCTTCAGTGAGAAGAAAGGCCAGGCCGGGATCTGGGTTGAAGCCATAGGCGACACGGTTTATGTGTCGGCCACTTGTGACAGCCTTCAGGTGCAATGTGAACGTTACGAAAAAGAGCTTACCCGCATCCGCAGCGACACCGACAGGCAGGTCACTGAAATAAAGAAAAACAGTGTTCAAACACTATTCAAATGGTGTTTAATCGGCTTTGTAGCCGGAATAATTTCAACTATAACAGTAATAATCATTAAAAAGAAAAAGATATGGTAAGAGACGAACAGAACTTAATGTTCGGCCTGGACGAATTCAAGTTTGACGGTAAAAGTTGGGGCTTCATTGAAGAAGACTCTTTCGACTGGGGCGGCCAGGAAGGCGAAGTAACAGAAATCCGTGCAGCACAAAAGAAAGGCTACCCGGTTAAAATTATCCCGAAGTCAAACGGTACGATCAAACCGGCCTTTGACCTGATTCAGTTAAGTTATGAAAATCTGGCTGCCACTATGGGCGGAACCGTGAAGAAGACCGGCGAAAAGGTTACCGGCTGGACGGCACCTTCAAAGTTGGTACAAGTAACCGGCGAAGCTGTTATCGACACAGACAGCGGCCAGCGGATCACGATCCCAAACTGTTTGGTGTCGGCTTACATTGGTGGTAACCTGAATCTTACTTCCGTTTCCAAGATCAAATGTAAATTGAGTATTGCGGAACCTGCCGACGGCGCTGCACCCTTCACGATTGAGGACATACCGGAAGTATAAGATTGTAAACTATGAATGTAGAACTGGAAGCGGCGGAAGCCTTGCTGGATATAGGCGTTTCCCTGCCCTTTAAAGCGGTCAGAATACCTTTTACCGGCAAGCGCTTCGCTTTACGCATGACAATGAAGCGGCCGTGCTTGGGCAATCAGATCAGGATTGCCCGGCATTACCTGAAGATCGGGTTCACCTATGAACAAATGAAAGCCTTTGAAAAGCACGAAGAAATGGTCTTCCTGGCGGTACATGGCAAGCGGATCAGTAAAATGATAGCATTAACCATCTGCCGGGGCGCTTTTTCCGGTTGGCTTCTTTCTCCCTTTATGGCGTGGCTTATCCGCTGGTTTGTCCCGGACGCCTTTATCATGGGTGCCAACCTTCAGTTTATTACGCTACTGGGTACGAGGGATTTTATGAATATTATCAGATCGAGCGAAATAGCGAACCCGCTACGTCCGAGAATGAGCCAAAAAAGAAAGGGGAGTTAAACGGCCGGGTGACCGGCGGCCATAGCCCCTTCGGTGTAATATGGCAGATCGCCACCGCTACGGGGTGGAACCTGCATTATATCATGTGGAAAATTAACTATCAGACGCTTATCATGATGTCGGCCGATGCCGTCCGTTATGTCAGCGGCAAGGAAAAAGAGAAAGAAAACAAGAAAAAAGGCCGGGGCAGCGGTGCCCTGGGGTATTTCCAATCAAAGCTAAAAAAGTAATATGAAACCTGTTGAAATTGAATTTCTGATGCGTGACAAATTATCTGACGGTTTGGATAAAGCCGGTCAGGCCGCTACGTCTTTGGGCGACAAGGTTAGCCAGTCGGCCGATCAGGTAAAGGCAAAGATCACCGAACAGAAAGCCGTTATTAAGCAGGTAGAGGACGATTTAAAAGAGCTTGAAAAGCAATACGGCAAACTGGCGCCGGGTGCTGCACAGGCCGAAATGAAAGCGGAAATAGTAGCTTGTAAGAAAGTCCTGGACGAAGAAAAAGCCGCCCTGATGGGTGTTGAAAAGGAATACGAACAAACCCGTTCGACCGGGAAGCGCCTTTCGATGCAACTTCGGGAAATGCAGGACGCAATGGCAAAGATGCGCCTGGAAGGGAAAGCGACCAGCCCGGAATATCAAAAGCTGGCCGCTGAAGCCGCCACCCTGGCGGACACTATCGGCGACCTTCGCACACAAACAAACATCTTAGCGAATGACGACGCCGGGCTTCAGGGTGTCATGTCCGGTGTGTCCGGACTGGCTGGCGGCTTCACTGTTGCCACCGGTGTAATGGGTGTCTTTGCTTCAGAGAACGAAGACCTGATAAAGATACAGACGAAAGTTCAGTCGGTAATGGCTATTACAATGGGTTTACAGCAAGTAATGAACGCCCTGAATAAAGACTCCGCTTTCCGTCTTGTCACTGTCGCCAGGGCAAAGGATATGCTTACCGGTGCCAATGTCCGGCTGGCTGCCGCCCTGGGAATTTCCAACGCTGCCGCCACCGCCTTAATGGCGACGTTAACGCTGGGGCTTTCCCTGGTTATAACGGGGCTTGTCATTGCCTGGAACAAATATTCGGACGCACAGGCCAAAGCCGCCGCAAAGGCCGCCGAAATGGTGGAGATAGAGAAGAACGGCCGGGGTGAAATGATAAAGGCACGTGTCGAGATCGACAACACCAAACGGTCGCTGAAGGAGTTCACCGGCACGAAGGAACAGGAAAAAAACAAAGTCGAAGAACTGAACCGTAAGTACGGGGAAACCTTCGGGTATTACAAGACCATTGCCGAATGGTACGACGTTCTTCAGGAAAAAGGGGAAGACTACATTCAAATGTTGTTTTTACAGGCCAAAGCCCAAAGCCTGGTAAATAAAGCCATCGAAGCCGACGAAAAGGTCGCACAGGTAAAAGCAACCCCTGAAGACGACGTGGACGGTTCTATGGGCTGGTTTAAGAAAATGCTGTTATACTCCGCACAAGGCGAGTCAAACGGCCAGATAGACGCTCAAAAACTAATCGACCAGCACAACAAGGAAGCGAAGGAAGCGGCCATCAAAGCGGCTGAAGAAGAAAAACAGGCTTACCTGGACGAAGCGGCAAAGCTCCAGGACGAACTGATCGCCTTGAAATCAAAAAAGAAACTGGGCGATTACGTCCCTGATCCCAAAGACCCGAAGGAAAAACCGACTAACAACCTGGCGGAACTGGAAGTAAAAGCCCGGTTGAAGATCGAAGAACAAAACCTGGCTTTAAGACAAGAAGGTTACGACAAACAGCGTGCCCAGGCAAAACTGGAATTCGAGAAGGAAAAACAGCGCATCGAGAAGGAAGAAAAAGACCGCCTGGCGCTATACGAGAAACTGAAAAAAGCCGGGGTGAAGGTAACCCCGGAACAAAAACAGGAAATTTCCTATCAGGCCGGCGTTCAAAAGGTGAAAGCCGCCCAACTGTATGACAAGCAACTGGAAGACCTGGACAAAAAGGAACTGAAGGAACGCCAGGACAACCTGAAGAAGTTGCTGGAACCTTACCGGAACTTTGCACAGCAGCGCCTTGACATAGAGAAGAAAGCACAAGACGACATAACCAAACTTCAGGAACAGACTTCCGCCGGTCGCCTTAAAAAGATCGGTGACGAAATGACCGCCGCCTTCGGTTCCGGTAACGTCGACCTGCTTGCCCGTCCCCAAATCGACGCCGCCAAATTAGCGGCCGCCGGTTGGAAGGATGCAGGCGAAGGCATTGCAACCGTGTTCAGTAGCCAGTTCGGTATTCAGGACGCCAGCGGCAAAGAAACCGAAATCCTGGTTACTCCCATTCTTCCGGACGGAACCGTTCTTTCTGAAGCTGAACTTCAGAATTACGTGGATAATGTTCTGAACGGTGCGGAAGACTTGCTGGCGGCTGATACAAAAGGGATCGTTATTTCTGTGGGCGTCGATGCCGACGGATCAGCCGGTGAACTGTTGCATGAATTTCAGGAAAAATACTACGACCTGAAGAACAACACGTCAGAGAACGCCGACGCCGACGGACAAATTCAGGAAGCGATCATCCAGGCCGAACAGGTGAAAAAAGACAATCTGGAAGAACTTGACCGGGTGTACGCTGAAAAGGACGTCTACTTCCAGGCGCTAATGTCCCACCTTAGCAGCATGACCCTTGACCAACTGTACGACACGTTAGATAAGGCGGAAAAAGCGCTTGAAGATAGCGAGAAAACCAACGGTAAGGACTCCAAAGAAACAGCCGTCGCACGTGCCAAAGTGGCCGCCCTGAAGGATGAAATCAAATACGTAAAGGCTGAAAACGAAACCAAGCCCACGGACGACGCCAAGAAATGGAAAAAGAATTCCACTGCCATAAAACGATGCAAGGCTGAAATCGACGGCATGATCGGCAGTATGGACGGGCTGGATGAAGGGACAAAAGCCGCCCTTCAGGCATGTAGTAATGTAGCCGGTGGGGCTATTGCCATGATCGACGGTATCAAGACGTTAAGCGTGTCTGCCGGCGAAAGTATTTCTGCCGTAGAGAAGGCAAGCGTTATACTTGCCATCGTTGGCGCCGCCATTCAGATAATGACCGCCATCTTTTCGATGGGTGCCCAGGCTGAAAAGCGCCACCAGGAAGCGCTGGCTGAAGTTTCCGCTAACAAACTGGCGATGCAGCGGGAATATAACCTGCTGTTACTTCAGCAGAATCTTTTGATGAAGGAAGCCGAAAATATTTTCGGTGAACAGTCCATCGCCAAAGCTGCCAGGGCGGTAGAAGTTTACAGGGAAGCCATACGGCAGTACAAAGAAGAACTGAAGGGGGACGCCCCACAAGCGAAATTTAGCCCTTTCAGTTTCTTGTCGGGCGGTCTGTCCGGGTATAAGAAGCAACTGGAAGCCTACGAAAAGGGTATCGGTGCCCTGAATAATATAACGATCAAGACCGGTCACAAAAAAACGGGGTTGTTCGGTTGGGGCAAAGGTAAAGATATTTATTCCGGCGTCCTGGACGTTTACCCCGACCTGATCGACGGGGAAAACCGGCTGAACATGGAACGTGCAAAGACTATTATCAGCACGCAAACCATGTCCGACGAAAACAAGAACCTGCTTCAAAGCCTGATCGATCTTCAGGAACAGGCAGACGAAGCACAGCAAGCCCTAAAGGACTACCTGACCGACACATTCGGTTCCCTGGGTGATGGGATGATGGACAGCATTGTCGACGCCATAAAAACCGGGAACGATGCCTGGCAGTCCTTCGGCGACAAAGGTGCTGAAGTCCTGGAAAATTTGGGGCGTCAGATCGCATACAGCCTTTTCTTTGCCGGTAAGTTCGACAAGTTGCAGAAACAACTGGAAGAAGCCTACGGAAGCGGCAAATCCGAAGAAGACATTGCACGGGACGCCATGAATATCATGGGAGACTTTTACGCCGGTATTGGCAAAGATATGGATCAGGCACAGGAATTCATGGAAAACTGGAAATCCGAAGCCGCCAAACGTGGTTTTGACCTTTGGAAAAAAGAAGATAGCGACCAGCAAAGCGGTAAGTCCGGCACCTTCCAGACAATGGATCAGGAAACTGGTACCGAACTGAAGGGACTGTTTACTTCCGTACAGCAGCATGAAGCCAGCATCGACGAGAACGTCCAGTACGTTGCCGACGAACTGCACCAGTCAACGGATTATTTACGTGAAATAGCTGAAAACACAAGCGGCTGCAATGATAAACTGAAGGCCATCGCCCAGGATATAGAAACGATCCGCCGGGACGGCTTAAAAACGCAATGATATGGATATACTGGAAGGATTACTATTCATTAACGACAACGACGTGTATAAGACATGCGGCGCCTTTCTTACTGAAGACAAGGCCGGTGATAACACGAACTATTCCGCCCTGCTGACACCCCCGAAAATGAAAGCCTATACGGCCGTATCATTCCGGGAACAGGACGGGGAAAAGTTACCGGACAAACTGACCCCGGCGTTTGAAGCCAGAGACGTAACCCTTCAGTTTGCTATTACCGGGAACGGTCAGGCCGGCTTTATCCATAACTACCAGGAATTCCTTATCCTGTTGAAATCGGGATGGCTTGATGTCCGCCTTCCTGAACTGGGTAAAACATACCGCATGTACTACAAAGAGAGTACAAGTTACGACCAGCTTACACCGCTGGAAGGTACGACGGTAGCCGGGAAAATCAAAGTGAAATTTCGGGAACCTGTTCCCACTATTTAAAGAGTATTCAAACACTATTCAAATATCGTTCAAATGGAAGTAAACATCTATAAACAAAACGGAACTGTCCGGGCGGTCGTATCACCGGCCGATAGTGCGGCGACGAATGAAGAACTGATGTCGGACACTGTTCTGACGCTTTCCTTCACGCACTACGAATATATCCGTTTGAAGGTGAACGATTACGTGGACTTCCTGGGGAAACGTTACTGGCTGCTGAAGAACTACCGTCCAGTTAAAAAGTCTTCCATCGAATACCAATATGATGCGAAGTTCTACGGCATTGAGTCGAAACTAAAAAAAGCCCTTGTTTTAAAAATGGTTGACGGTGACAACTCCACCGCCTTTTCCCTGAACGATAGCCCGGCGCAACATCTTCAGCTTTTTGTTGATAACATGAACCGCATTACCGGTTCCGACGTGTGGCGTATCGGGCAGGTCGTCGATAGCGAAAACGTGAACATCGAATACGACTGTATTTCATGTTTTGACGGGCTGGGAAAACTTGCAGAAGCCACCAAGACCGAATGGTGGGTGGAAGGTTATACGCTGAACCTGTGCCGCTGCGAGCATGGCGACATGCTGGAACTGGGCTACGGCAATGGCTTGCTGAACGTCAGTAAAGACAGTAACGACAACGCCCCTTTCTTTACCCGGTTGTACCCGATCGGCAGCACCCGCAATATAGACCCGAAGGTGTACGGCAGTAGCCGTCTTCACCTTCCGGGCGGTGTGCAATACGTTGAACAGAATACCGATCTGGGTATCGTTGAGTATTCCGAAGAAGCCGCCTTCAGTGGCATATATCCCCGCCGTGTCGGACATGTTGGCATGGTACGCCATGAAACCCGCACAATCGAAGGCGAAGAACGGGAAATTTACTTCTTTACTGATCCGGAAATGGACTTCGACCCGGCAGACTATGAAATCGGCGGTCTGGTTAAAATGGTGAAGTTCCAGTCCGGGGAATTAAACGGCCAGGACTTTGAGGTCAACTGGAACAGTGACACAAAGGAATTCGAGATCATTAACCAATACCCCTATGAGAACCAACAGTTACCGGGTGGTAAACTGATCCCGAAAACGGGTAACGACTACGTGCTTTATAATATCCGTATGCCGGAAAAGTATTATCGCCTGGCTGAAGAAGAACTGGCCGCTGCCGTTGCCGAATTCCTGAAGACATACAGCATCGATACGGCCGTTTATAAAGCGCCGACCGACTACGTTTATTTCATAGAGAAGGAAATAAACCTGAAATTGGGGCGCCGTGTCCGTTTGTATAGCGAATATTTCGACAGCGGGTACCAGGACAGCCGTGTCGTATCGATCAGCCGCAAAGTGAACAACCCTACGGAAATGAATATCGGGTGTTCTTTGGCCGTCAGCAGCACGAAACTGTCAAAGATGGAAAACAATATCACGGAGATACAAGCGGCCTTTAAAGAGCAGCTAAATAAGGACGTGCTTCAGGTGTTGAAATCCTGGGACAGTGCCGACCCTTCGGAATACAACGTGTTTTCTGCCCGTCGTTCGATGAAAGAATTCCTGCTGAAGAACCAGCCGGACGAAGCGAAGGCTTACATCAATTTCCAGCGTGCCCTGGGTGTTTGCGGGAAGCTGTTTAATGACATATTACGTGTCGGTGACAAACTGGAAGCAAGTAATCAGAGTGTTTATTCCTCGCTCCGGACAGACAAGGAAATCGAAGCGGCCATTGAAGAACTGGGGGACAAATATTTAAGAAAAGACATCGAAGACACTGCAAAAGAGTTGATCCACTTCCTGAAGGGTATCGACGTCAAAGGTGCCGGTGTCTTTCATGACAGCCTGAATTCCCCGGACTTCCTTTCCGGGTTCTTGAATGGCAAAGGCTGGGCAATCCTGATCCGGGAAGTAATGAACGTCGCCGGGGCAAAGGAAAAGAAGTCCTACGCCGAATTTGACGAAGTTACGATCCGGGGTGCGCTGCGTGTTTTTGAAATGATAATAAACCAACTGAAGGGCGAAGGGGATAACAGCGTCTTTTCGGGTATGATGAAAGTGGATCATGTCGACCTGGCGAACAAAAAAATATACCTTGATACCGGGGGCGGTCTGTTATATAACCCGTTTTGGGTGAATGACTTCCTGGAATGCCAGCGTTACGGCGGCCGCCCTTCAGCCGGTAATGACTACAACGTGACGAAACACTACGAAATGGTTGTTTCCGGTACCGGCATGGGATCAGACACCGACGGCGAAAACCGGCTGGACTGGATCACATACAACACCTTCAGCGGTAACGTGGCCGATATAGAAAAAGGCGACGTCCTGGTACGCATGGATAACCTTACGAACCCCGACCGCAAAGGCATTATTATGAATACGACTGTGGGGGCTTTTGCGCCTTATATTGACGTGTTGTACGGTGCAAAGACTGATCCGGACAACGCTGTAAAAAGTCGTGTCGGAAACCTTGCCGGGATTTATAATACGTGGTTCGGCTGGCTGAAGGGGTTCGGTGCCTTCATACAAAACCTTTACGCTATCGGTGAATTTCATTTCAAGAACGGGGAAAATATTCAAACCCGGCTGGACATGATGGAAAACCTCTTTCGTGTTGATATGCAGAATAAGACATACAACATGTCGGAGAAAGATAACTTCCTGAAGAACGCCAGCTTCACCGAAAACATGGACGGGTGGAAGCGTGAAAACGTGATCCGGGCTTATACAGCCGGGGGCAAACTGCTTATGTTCAACCGTAACCTGTTTGCGGAAAAGGAAAAGGTTGCCAGCATCGTAAACCTGGACGGCCGTAATGTCCTACGCATAAAAAACAGCGGCATACGCCAGGTAAATGCCGACGTGAGGAAACCGGAACCGGCTACCAGTGCCTTATATCTGACATTCAAATACATTTGTAAAAGTGCCGGCACGCTGACGGTAGGTTTTGAAGGTTCCGCTCAGGGAGACGGCCGCCTTCCCTTCGTTCAGGTGGAACTGTCGGAAAGTGTCGAAACCCAAAGCCTGGAATATACCGGCACCTGGGACGGCGTGGGCGACTTCGTGCTGAAGTTCACGGGTGACGTTTATATCGACGTGCTGGCGCTTACCAACCGGCCGCTGGAAGACTTTAAAATCGAAGTCGGCACCAAGTTTGAACAGACCGCCGAAAAGATCGCTTTACTGGGTGAAAGAATAGATCATACCGACAAAACGGTTACAGACCTGGGTATCGAACTGAACGCTGCCGAAGAAAGCATCCGGTTATGGGGTGAAAAGACCGATAAGATAAACGCTACCGTAACGCAAATCGGTATTGATTTGGATATGGCCGAAGCTAAACTGGATTTATACGTAACAAAGACGGACGACATAAACAATACGGTCGCCGATTTGGGATTACGCATGAAAGCCGCCGAAGGTGAACTGGATTTGTTTTCCAAGTTTGAGGACAAAGCGAACGGGCTGCTTACCAACCTGGGCACACGGATGAATTCGGCTGAAGGAACGCTGGAAAATTACGCTACCCGGCTGAACAGCCTTGACGGTACGACTACCAGCCTGGGAAACCGGATGAACGCTGCTGAAGGAACCCTGAACACCTATGTGAATAAAACAAACGCTATCGACGGAAGCCTTACCAGTATGGGCACCCGCATGAATGCCGTAGAAAAGAAGTTCACAAACTACGTGCTGACGGACACCTTTAACGGGACGGTCGGCGACATAAACGTCACCCTGAACCGCCACTGGTCGGCAATCGAACAAACAGACAGGAACCTTTTGCTTTCCATTAACAAGTCAACCGGTTACCCGTTGAACAAAGACGTGAAATTTGTAAAGGGTATGAATGGCGTTTCCCGGTATAACAATTCAGGGGGCGAAGCCGTGACCGTCAAACGCTTGTGCATACATTCGGGAAGCTCCGTTCCTTCAGGTTCCAATTATCCGGCCGCCGGCTGGACAACCGACGCCGTCCGTGCTACCCATGTGGGCGATGTCTTTTACAATTCATCCAGCGGCAAATGGTACAGTTATACGACATCATATACCTGGCAGGAAGGAAACCCCGAATTCGGTACGGTATCAACGGAACAGGAAGCTATTATCCGTATCAAGAAAGCAGCCGGAAGTTCCAGTCCCGGTCTGGGCGGGTTCACCTTCAGCACGCTAACCCGTGCGGATGCAGTCTTTGAAGCACGGTTCACAGCCAAGATCCCGGCAGGCTACCGGTTGAACTTTGCCAGCAATGGAACCGGTGACGGTGGCCGTAGTCAATGGATCACAGACAACGCCGGAACCGGCGGCTGGAAAGAATACCGGTATCAGGTTTTTTGTGGGGCTTCAGGCAGTTTTTCGTCGACCAACTTTTTCTATCTGACAAAGGACGTTCCGACCGGACAGACGAACAACGATTATAATACAGCGGTGACCTGGTACCTGAAGGAAGCGACAGTCTTCGACCTTTCCGGGTATGAAGACCCGGTCACATATATAAACCTGACTGAAGACCTGGCGAAAATCAAGGCTAAACGTATCGAACTGGAAGGGCTTATCACGGCAAACGATAATTTTAAGGTGTTGCTAGATGGCAGTATTGAAACCAAAAATGCGAAGATAGCCGGCTATATATATTGTCCCTTTATAAGTATTGACGAAAGCGACGCCATCTTACAGGGGAGTGCTGCAATGTGGCAAAATACTTATCTCTTGAATACAAATTTATATCTGGACGTAACCTTTAATACGGTGATATTGCCTGTTGCTGAAAGATACGCTGGTGCCCGTGTTCTCCTTATGGATTCCCACTTTATAAAAACAAGAACCTGGACACCTCCGACACGAATAAAGACGCAAGACGGTAGCGCCATTTATTCCGGTTTATTCTGTTCAATGAGTAGCAACAAAACACATGCCGCAGATTATATAACCATTGATGCGGGTGTAGTTGAATTAATTCTTCAGAAAATCCCAGATCGGAACTACATCACAGGGGAGACTATCGGATATACTTACCGTTGGGTGCTGATAAGTAACAGTTGCAGGGACTTATTCTTAGATGCAGATTATTAATATATAAAAAAGGAATTATGACAAAAGCGATTGATTTTAGTAAAATTCCGGTGGAACTCCGGTTCGGTGAAGTGACAGAAACAGACATGCGTCGTTCGTTGGGTAACGCCATAAACCGCAATACTTCGGACATCGGGCTGGCTGACTTCGCCCGGAAGATATTTTATTCGGAAGAACCGGTAGAAATTCCGGCAGCATACACCGAAGATATTACCCGGATCGTCACCCGTGACGAATACCTGTTGGCACCGGCAAAGGTGGCCGTCCTGGGCTTGATCCGGGAAGCGGTGGCAACGCCCCCGGCTATTCTGGCAGAAGATAACGCAAATAATAAACCCCTAAAACGGAAAAGAAAATGAAAAAAGTAGAAGAACAAAGGACGAAGACTTTCCAGTCTGAAGTAAAGAACACCGGTATCGTTATAAACTACCGTGCGACCCTGGTACCTACTGAAACCGGCGAAGAAGTCGCCAACATTTACGGTACCATCGTGAAGGATAACAAGAACGTGGGCAGTGTCAGCTACGACAAGGCGGCAGACCGCCAGCACACCAGTTTTGAACCGTTTTCCGCCACTACTGCAAAGGAAAAGCAAGCCGTTGCACCGGTCGCCACTTCCGACGTGGCCGAAATCATCTTAAACAAGTAAGGGGGGATTATGGCCTATAAGCGTGAAGAACTGGACTATATAGCCGCCCAACTGATACCGGTCATACTGGAAAAGCTGGGCGTCGAAGCACAGGGCGTTTCAGAAGTTGAGATCGTGAGCGACTTAACCGGCGTATTCTCGCTTCCGGCTTACAAAAAGGTCGGCGGTGTTGAAAAGGTCGTGGAAGCCCCTGTAACCTTGCTTCAGGACATTGCCCTGGACACAGTGAAAGAAGCTACCGACAATGCCAAAGCTGCTACCGGTGAAGCCCGGCAAGCGACAAAAGAAACGAAGGAAGCAACGGCTGATTTTACGGCTGTTCGGGGTCAGGTTCTTGCCGCCGGTGACCGTGCCAACGCCGCCGCCGACAGTGTAAACGAAGCAAAGGACAAAGCGAAGGAAGCCACAGCGGCAGCCAACCAGGCCACCGCTGGCGCCAATGCCGCAAAGGATAAAGCGAACCTGGCGGCAGATACGACCAACGCCGTAAAGGAAGCAACCATTCAGGCAAAGGCCGAAACCATCGAAGCGACCCGGAAAGCAAACGCCGCTACCGGCAAGGCTACGGCGGCCACCGTCGACGCCACCACCCAGGCCGACCGTGCTAAAGACCTGGCGGATCACCCTACGATGATGGGTGAGAACGGGAACTGGTGGAAGTGGGACGCCACCCTGAAGAAGTACGTCGATACCGGCATACTTGCAAAGGGCGGTGTCTTATATCCTACTTTTTACATTGACCCGGACACGATGGAACTTATCATGAGTTACCAGGATGAAATCGTGGCGGACATGTTCAATATCGACAACGAAGGGAATTTAACTTTTAACCCGAAATAGAAATGGCAGAAGGAAATAAAATTTTAGGGAAGGTCGCCTTCGTGGATAAAGGCGTCTATAATGCGGCCACCCGCTACGACTTTTTCAATTTCGTAACGACTGAAGACAGTTGTTACCTGTCCCTGAAGGACAGCAATACCGGGCACCCGGTAACAGACACGGCCTGGTGGAAGTGTATCGCCAACGGCAAGCCGGCCACTGAAGCGGCAAAGAAAGCCCTGGCGGAAGCCACACGGGCGGGTAATGCAGCCGACAACCTTTACGGCGCTGCACAAGGGGCGAACGAAGCGGCCGCACGGGCAGACAACGCCGCCAATGACGCCGATACGGCTAAAACAGAAGCCCGCCAGGCGGCCGGGCGTGCTGATACGGTAGCCAGTGAAGCCGGCAAAAAAATCGTGGAAATGGACGCCTTATCTAAGGCCGTTGCCGGTTACATCAATGCCGCCCCGGTTCGTATGCTTGTATCTGTCCCGGTGTCGATCAGTACAAAGAACAAAGTCCGTCAGAAGATCGGTATAACGTTCTTCCCGTCGTATTGCCTGAAGAACGCCCTGTATCAAAAAATATCAGGCAGTTCAGTCGACGCTGATCCGTCCGGGAAGTTGACGGTCAACGGTACCGGAAAAAGTTCTTTCCATGTGATCCCGACGCAAAACACGGAATTATGGCAGAAGGTCGACGTTACCGTCCGTACCCCGTTAATCCGTTTGAGTAATGGAAAAATGCGCCTGAATGGCGGTAAAATAAGAATTGTTTAACTTTTAAAAATATGAAATTATGGCTTTAACAAGCGATCAGGAAACAAAAATCCTTGCAATGCTTTCCGCTTTTGAAGGCGGTCAGCAAGTAGATGATCTTCCCCTGGCTACCGATACAGTCCAGGACAAAAAGATCGAAGTATTCGACGACAGTACGGGCGCTTCCGGCAGGATGGATTTACGCCAGGCTGTCCGTATGTCAAACGCCCCTTCATGCGGCCGGGTGTGGAACCTGGATAACTCAACCCCGAAAGCCCAGGGATGGTTCGGCAGCCTTGAAATGTTGCGCAATCTTCCCGAAACTCTCGGACTGGGTTGTTACCTGGTAAAGAACGACCATAGCCGGCGCAAACTTGATCCGACGAACCATTACCGCTTTGCCAATGGCGAAACGGCGAAACTGGACGGAAGTATGGGACATTATAACTGGGGTTGGGGGAAACAGTTCTACCTTGCCATCTACCGGATCGGTAGCCTTTTGTATAAAGAAGTTTCCCTGGCGCCTATTTCGGGGCAATACAACTATGTTATTCCTGTCGGGAGTATGTCGGCGCATGGATTTGCCGCCCTTGACCGCACCACCGGCGCCCTGGTAAGTTATATCAATGACGACGTTAATTACAGGGGTGGCGACAGTACGGACTGGGACGGGACATACAGAACATTGATAGGCCGTGCTGCAACAAACAAAAACACTGAATACTGGCGTGCGGCCGCCCGGAAGAACGGTTCCGGCTGGCTTTGCTGTACAATGCGCCATACTTCCGTTGTAAAAATCCTGTTTGAGATCATTTTCGGCACCCAGGACATGCAAGCCGGATATAATGCGAATAAAGACGCTGACGGCTTGTTCCAGGGCGGTCTGGGTTCAGGTGTTACCAACATGCCGGACTGGGGCGGATATAACGGCTATCGTCCTTTTTTGCCTACCAGTGTAGGCGTAGAACTGGGCGACGCTTCCGGCGTATCTGCCTATAACGTGTTAAAAGAAGACGGAACCACATATTACGCCGCCCCCGTTCCCGTTTTCTTCGGGCTGAAAAACCCGTTCGGCTATCTTTGGCGGCAGATGGACGACGAATTTGTCCGCTGTAACGCTGATACTTCCGTCACGCATTTGGTAGCGCCTTCCATTTATGGAAATTGGACAATCGGAAATGAAGCCGGAATGACCGCTTATTCCACATCGCCGACAAAGTGCGAAGGTTACATCAAAACGTTAAGTTATGACAATTTAGAAAATTTTCCAACGCAAATCGGCGGATCAGCTTCAACCTATCATTGCGACTATTTTTGGAACACCAGCGGCGCCACTTCGGGTTTCCGGCTGTGTCTCCGTGGTTGTACTGCGAACGTTGGCGTTCTATCGGGGGCTTCTGCTCTTAGTGTGAACACTGCTGTCTCGGATGCCAGTGTGAGCTGGGGTTCGCCGCTCTGCGAAGCAGAGTCAGATTGGCCGGTGGTTCCGGTGTATGCGCCAGTGGTCTAAAGGGTTCGTAGGGGTACAAAAGGGTACATTAGGGTTCGTTAGTAAACAAAAGAACCCGTGACCGTTAGGTCACCCCTATACCAATAGCCGCGCAGCGGCTCGAAAAAATTTTCGTTCTTTGACTTTTTTCCATATTTGTATTTTAATAGCGTGGGATTTGTCTATCTTTGCATCCTGAAAGGGTTGCCTTTTCCTGGGTCTTTAGTTTCGGGTTTCCGGCTGTGTCTCCGTGGTTGTAATGCGAACAATGGCGTTCAATCGGGGGCTTCTGCTCTTAATGTGAACAATGCTGTCTCGGATGCCAATGTGAACTGGGGTTCGCCGCTCAACTATTTCTAACAGGAATTTTTTTTTAAAGGAAAAGGAACCTCGCCTCACGGCGAAAAATAAACTAAAAACGAAGGTGTTAGTAGACTGGGTAATTATCCAGGCCGACCACAACGACGTTCAAGAAAAAGCAGACAAAACACTGCCTTTAGACACCGGTTAATGAGACACTGAAAATGAAACGTAAAGGACACATTTCGCCGCACATTGAAACTAAGCGGAATTATAAACTTGCATTTGACGGTTTTTCGGAGCATAAGAAAGCCCGGATCACCGTTCGCAAGTTTGAGGAATGTTTAGACGACAACCTTGCCACACTATTAGAAGCCTACCTGACCGAAAGCTGGCACACTTCCCCCTATACAGACGAAAGGATATTCGACCGGAAAGCCCGGATCATTAGTAAACTGCCTATTGAAGACCATGTCCAGCAGTGGGCGTCCTGTTTGCATGTTGAACCGTTACTGTGTAATACCTTTATCCGTAAGTCCTGTTCATGCGTTAAGGGACGGGGAACACATGACTTTGTGAACCTGCTTCGTAAAGACCTGGATTCAAGCTACGAGAATACTTATTATTTCGTCCAGCTTGACGTCCATCATTTCTTCCCTAATATCAACCATGAACTGATGAAGGCAAGTCTGCGGGTAAAGATCAAAGACCCGAAATTACTTCGGTTCCTGGATGAATTCATAGACAGCTATCCGTCAGGTTTGCCGCTGGGGGTGAAAATCTCGCAGATATTAGCGAATTACTTCCTTGCCGCCTTTGACCGGCTGGCGATCAGAGTATTCGATATTCTGGCCGATCCTGATAAGTTTGCCTATTGGTGTGGAAGGTATGTTTCGCATTGCATCTATATTGCCAGCAGGGACAACGAAGACGAACTTTGCAAAGGGGCTTCATACCTGAAGTCCAAATTTAAGAAGTACGTCAAACAAGGGCTGAAATATTATTACCGGTTTGCCGATAACATTGTTATTCTGCATAAAGATAAGGCTTTCCTTCACTTGGTTACCGAAATGGCTATCATGATACTTGCACGTGATTACTTGCTGCCTGTGAATAAAAACTGGAACGTTCGCCCGGTACATGCCGGCGGTATTGACGTTTGCGGCTATGTTTCTTTCCATGATCGCAGGTTATTACGTAAGAGAAATAAAAAAGACCTATGCCGGCAGGTTGCCAGGTTGAGAAAGAAAGGACTTTCACCTGAAGAAATCCGGCTGGAATGCGCTTCCCGTATAGGCTTTGCGACCCACGCAAACAGTAGGAACTTACTTAGAAAATTAAATATAAACATGGAAAAAAGACTCGGAGCGGTAATAAAGAACCGCAAAGTTCAGATACCCTTTAAAGGTATGAGGTTCGATCAGAAAAAGGCTTTTGCTGATCTTGTGTGTAAAGAAGGCCAGGAAGAACAGGACTATAAAATCCTGCTGGTAGATTACACGGTGGAAGATAGCAAGGTCGAAACGGAAGACGTAATAGTCGAAGTTCCGGACGGAGAAGGTGGAACAAAGCAGGAAAAGCAGACACGGCCGAAAAAGTGCCTTGTGATCCGTTATAAGCGAATACTGGAAACTATCATAGAACCGACTGAAGACGACGAAGAAAACGAAACCTACATATTTGAGAAGGCTAAAAATAAAGACGGTAGCGACATGGACAAAGACGCTGAATTCTATTCATTCACCGGTAGCACGGTAATGATGGAACAAGCTCTTTCCGACTTCCAAAAGGAAGATTTGCCCTGTCCCACTGTCATAAAGGAGTTTACTAATAAAATGAATAAGAAATTTTATAAATTCACGTGATATGAAAGCAACATATTTAGATAGAAAGAAATATGAAAAGTACGACGATCAGCATTTTATCGTCTACCTGAATGAAGAAGTTATCCCGGACTATGTACCGGAAGTTATGGACGGGCAGGAAGCGCCGGAACCTTGTACCGGCTATTCTTATGAAGGATCAGAGAAGGACGGCGGTACGATCATCGAAGCGACATCTGCCCAGTATGATGATTTTGTGGCCGGACTTGTCAGACTGAAGTATTCGCAGAACCAGGTAGAAGCTGTCATTCTGAACCAGGGCGACGGGAACGACACCCATTTAGCGGAATATAACGCTTTGCAGTTGTACAGGAAAGAATGTAAATCCATTGCGGCCGATCTGCTGGCAAGGGATTAAATAACTATCCGGGGGAAAGAAAAAAGCCCCCGACCGTTAGTAAAAGACGCCAATCACTTACTAACTAATATGCGACACGACGCACAGCCGGGGGCTAATACCCTCTGCTGCGTCATGTCGCATATTTTATATATAAGTGATTGGCTTTACAAAGATAGTGTATTTTGCTGAACCCGTAAAAGAATACCCGATAAAATGAAACTATATGAATTGTTAGACTTCAATAAAGAACTGCTGAAAAGGCTGTTTTGTGCCGGTATAAAGCCGGAAGACTACCGTTACGTCGATCTGTTCACCGACTACGAACATTTGCGCCAGGAAGGCGAAAAAAAGACCTATATCGTTGCGATGCTGGCCGACAAATACGGTATAAGTGAACGGAAGGTTTATTCTGTAATCAATCATCTAAGCCAGGAACTTGACTGCTGCAAAAGCCGTGCAGTGGGATAAACCCGGTAAATTATGCCGTTTGCGGTGTGTTCCCGACCTTTGCGCCATACAAAAAAAATAAAGTCATGAACAAATATTATCAGATTTTGGAAAAGGTGCTTACTTCAGGTAAGGCGCAAAGTAACAAGAAAGGGAACATCACATACCTTTTGAATGAACGACTGTCTTTAACCCCGGCCGATCTTCTTGATATATTCGAGGGGCACAACATCGCCAGGAAGAAACTAAGGAATGAACTACAACTGTTCATGAATGGGGAACGGTGTGTGGAGAAATACCGGGAAGCCGGGATCGGCTGGTGGGACTATTGCGGTGCTATCCTGGTAAACAGTTACCCGTCGTACTTTGAGAAACTTCCGCCGCTTATAGCCAAGATTAACCGGGAAAAGCGTAATAGTAAAAACTATGTGCTGCACCTGGGGGCTACTGGTGTCGAAAGCAATCAGGCGCCATGTCTAAGCCTTGTACAGTTTCAGATCGACGAAGGGGAACTGGTGCTGTCTGCCTATCAACGTAGTTCTGACGCAAATTTAGGGCTGCCTTCAGACATTTATCACCTGTATTTGATGTCTAAACAGATAGATTTGCCTTTGAAGTCTATTACGCTCGATCTTGCAAATGTGCATATCTATGAAAGCAACATAGAAAAGACTCGTAACCTTTTGGAAGGAGACGAAAACGTAAAGTTTGAACTGAATGTATGATAAGACACAATGTTTCACAAGTAGAGAAAGACTCAACTTATGGCAAAGAAATGCAAGGGTAAAACCCTTTTTAACACTGTGTAAAGATACAAAATTCTGCTGAATTGACAATGCTTTTTCGAGTCTTTTTTTGCATAAAAAAACAGCGTTTGAATACCATTTGAAAGGCGTTCAAACGCTGTTTTATTTTTGTGCGTGTGTCGGGAAACTGGACGTTTTCGTTTTGGGCTTTCCCCGACCTGACTTTCCATTTTCGTTTTGGAAAAACGGTTTTTTCGTTTTGCGGATTTTAGATATAGTTTTGTTTTCATACTTGAAATCTTATTCCTGCGGTTTTGTAAATGTGAAAGCTTCAGGCTTCACCACCTGCAAAACCATATTCTTACTCTTCTTATACTTACCTTTTACCTTTACAGCCTCTTTTTCCAACTTTTTCCTGTTTTCAGAGAAATAAATCATACAAGTATAGTCCGGCTTCTTCAGATTGTACTCCAGATAGTTCTTGAGCTGGTAAGTGTATAAATCACGCTTGGGCAAGAATCCATTCTTATCCAGCTCTACGCTGTCCAATACCTGGATGTCTGTATAATATACGATGGAGTCATTGAAAGAAGCCGCCACACCAAAAGCATATACAGCCTTTTCCTTATCTTTCATTGTAAAAGCCGAGCACAACGCAAAAACCAAAGCTACGGCACAAAGTATACGAACGTATTTCATTGAGTTATGAGTTATAAGTTATGAATTATCAATGGGGCAAAGATATAAAAAAAACCGCACGCCTACTAAAGACGTACGGTTTTTAATTCCTTCTATTTGTCGGAAACTAATATTTCTTATTTATCCCAAATAAGATTTGAGCAATTTACTACGATTACTTTGTCTTAATCTTCTAATAGCCTTTTCCTTAATCTGACGCACACGCTCACGGGTCAAGCCGAATTTGTCGCCGATTTCCTCTAATGTCATTTCCTGCTGTCCGATACCGAAAAACATCTGTATGATTTCTTTTTCCCTATCGGTTAACGTAGAAAGAGCTCTATCAATTTCCCTCGCAAGAGACTCGTTCACCAAAGAGCGGTCGGCCATAGGGGAGTCGTCGTTGACCAGTACATCGAGCAAGCTGTTGTCCTCTCCTTCTACAAAAGGTGCGTCCACCGAAATGTGACGGCCGGACACCTTCAGCGTATCAGAGATTTTGTCAACAGGGATTTCCAGTTCATCGGCAAGCTCTTCAGGAGACGGACGACGTTCGTTTTCCTGCTCGAACTTGGAGAAGGCCTTGCTGATTTTATTCAGCGAACCTACCTGGTTCAACGGAAGACGTACAATACGCGACTGCTCTGCCAAAGCCTGCAGAATGGACTGACGTATCCACCATACTGCATAACTGATGAACTTGAAACCACGTGTTTCATCGAACTTTTCGGCAGCCTTGATCAGTCCTAAATTACCCTCGTTAATCAAGTCGGGCAAACTCAAACCTTGGTTTTGGTACTGCTTGGCCACAGATACAACGAAACGCAGATTGGCACGTGTCAATTTCTCCAGTGCAACACGGTCACCCTTGCGGATGCGCTGAGCGAGCTCCACTTCCTCTTCAACAGTAATGAGGTCTTCGCGACCGATTTCCTGCAAATACTTGTCAAGAGAAGCGCTCTCTCTGTTAGTGATACTTTTTGTAATTTTAAGTTGTCTCATTCTTATAATACAGATTTGGGTTGCAAAGGTACGACAAATTATTTTGTTACAATAATTTCATCCCAACTTTTTCACCTTATTTATATCTTATCCTATATAACAAAAAGGATGCCGGTATGTATTGTACCGACACCCCCTTTTTCGCTATTGTTAGCTAATATTACAATCTTCTTACCTAACTATCCCTATTTTTTATTCTTGAGTCAAATCAACGGCATACATTGCACGTTTTCCTGACGGGAACATACCGGTGATGAACAAACCTTGCTCAGGAGACTTTCTTGCCTCTTTCATCGCCTTTTCCAAATCGTCCACCGTCTTCATCGGCACTCCGTTGGCTTTCAGAATGATGAAGCCCTTGCGGATACCTGCATCGGCCATCTTGCCATTGGTAACCCCGGTAACTTCCAGACCGTAACCCAGGTTCAACTGCTTCTTCAGCTCGGAAGATACGGGCTTGAAGGCTGCACCCAAGATTTCCATTCCGGCATCCTTCACTACCTTCGTAGTGCCTTGCTCATTCTTCAGCGTGATTTCGAATTCCTTTTCCTTCTTGTCACGAACCACCGTTACCTTCACTTTGTCGCCCGGACGGTGTTTTGCCAGCATTTCCTGCAAATCCGAGAACTTGTGAATCTTCTTGCCGTTCAATGCTATGATTACATCATTTTCCTTCAAGACGCCGGCAGCGGAACCACCTTCAACAACTTCGGCCACATAGATACCCTCTTTCACACCAAGTTCGTCGGCCTTCTTCTTCAGTTCTTCGGTCCAGCGTTCGTCCATCTGCAGGTCTGTGCTCAAATCACTACCCTTGATGCCAAGGAGCGCGCGCTGCACGGTACCAAACTGTTTCAAGTCGGCTACCACCTTTGTCATAATGCTGGTAGGGATGGCAAAACCATAGCCGGAATAAGCACCCGTGGGTGAGTAAAGCATGGCATTGATACCAACCAGCTCGCCTTTGGCATTCACCAACGCACCACCACTATTACCTTGGTTGATGGCAGCATCCGTCTGAATGAAAGACTGGATGTTTGCAGCTTGTCCATTGGAGGCAGAAGAGCCAATGGAACGGGCTTTTGCACTGACGATACCAGCTGTTACGGTAGAGTTCAGGTTGAACGGATTACCTACTGCCAATACCCATTCTCCCACCTTCAACTGGTCGGAGTCACCAACCGGAATTGTCGGGAAGTCATCCCCTTCAATCTTAATCAATGCCAAGTCCGTGCTGGGGTCAGTACCGATGATGCGTCCTTTCAGCTCACGGTCGTCATTCAGTTTCACAGTGATTTCATCAGCACCTTCCACCACGTGATTGTTCGTCACAATATATCCGTCTTTGGAGATGATGACACCCGAACCGAAACCTACACGCGGCTGGGTCTGTATCTGGCGCTGGCGTCCACGACCGTCTCCAAAAAAGAAGTCAAAAATATCCGGCTGTTCTTGCACCGTCTGGGTCTTACTCAACTGAGTGGCACGTATATGCACTACAGCATGGAGCGAACTCTCCGCTGCTTGTGTCAAATCCACAGGCTGGGCATCCGTTGCATGGAAAGCCGCCGGTAGCAGATTATTGGGGTTCTGTTGGAACAACTCGCTGAATGCGGCAGGCTTTTCCTTATTCAGCATCTTATAAGTGGTCAATCCAGCCACTCCAGAGCTCAGGAGCACGATAGCCGCAACTCCAAGGATGTTTTTTGTTGTCTGTTTCATACTATTCTTCCTATTCTTTAAATTGTTAATATTCAAGTTTCGTTTAACATTACGACGTTAAAATAACGACAAAAAACGTTCAGTTATTCCGCTTGTCACTCTTTTTTGTTCTCTTTTAACAGAGGATATTTAGGGCTTAACAGCGGTTAACGGCAAAGACTGACAAATTAGCATTTATGTACGATTGCTGACTGTTAAAGAACTGACAGATAGGGCATAAAAAGACGCATCACCCGTTGCGGCCGAAACGGATGATGCATTTGGGGTAAACAGATGATGCGTTTATACCAAACAGATGATGTGTTCGGGCTGAACGCATCATCTGTTTTTAGAGGGTAGATAGCACCTTAATAATTCAAGTAATCAATGTCCATGTGGTAGTCCCACTGCGGGAAGTAGAGGTTACCTCCCTCCCACTCCACCTCGCCACGCTGGAAGTCGACGGTCTCGCTGCGGGGATACTGCTTTTCGGGCTGTAGCGTCATGCCGTAATCAGTGTTCACAATCATGCGCCAAGAGTCTATACCACCCAGGAAGAAATATTCTTCGTCGGCATTGCGGGCAAAGGCAGGAATGCCGAATGACTGGTCGACAGGCACCCAACCCACACCCTCGAAGTAGACTTCTGCCCAATCGTGCAGATTCCATGCACGGGGATGCATCATGAAGCCGCTCTGGAAATGTGCGGGAATACCACTGATGCGGCAAAGCGTAATGAACAGCAGGCTGACTTGGCCACAGTCTCCGTGACGGTTGTCCAACACATATTCCGGGATATTCTCAATGGTGGAATATTCGCGTGCAGAAGCCCACGGGAAGTTGTCATTCACCCAACGGAAGATACGTTTGGCTTTCAGGTAGGGGTTGTTTTCACCGGCTGTCAATTTGGCAGCAAGTTCGCGCAAGCGCGGGGAAAAGACGATATGCTTCTCACGCTCGGCAGTATATTCCTTATAAAGGGCGGTCGTCGTATCATAGGGCTGCACGTCTTCCGGCTTCAGATTATGCCATTCGCCGTTGGCGGTAAACTCAAAGGTTTCGGAGAATACGGTCGGTTCGCCTTCGACAGCACGTTTCTCCATGTACAATGTACTGTGACGGCACTCGGGCGACGAAAAGGTGTATTGCGGTTCGCTGGCCGAAATGAACTTGACATCCTGCTGCCGGGCCTGGTCCTGACGGGGATAGGGTAACCAGCAACGGATGATTTTCCCGGCAGGCACGGCATTGGTATCTACGGTCAACGTGTAGGTGACGCGCATGCGCTTCGGCGCAACAATGGCCTTGCCCTCTTTCTTCACAGCAGAAATGATTTCGGGCAGGTTCTCCATATTCACTTTCTCGCTGCCACTCGGCGAAGTGCCTTCCTTGGCTATCTTGATGTCATAGCAAGTGGAGTCCACACGAAACAGATTAGGTCCGGCATTGCGGAAATAGCGTTTCTCTCCATCCAGCATCATGCACTCCAAAGCTTTGGAGGCTTCCCACTGGCGCATCTGCTCATCGGTCACGTCGGGAATATACTTGCGGATATAGTCCTTCACCTGGGATTCCGTCATACAGAAATCCGTAAGCAGACGTTGGTACAGGTCGTCCTCCCAATTATAGGGCTTGCTCTCGGGCTTCGTGCTGCATGCAGAAGCCATCACAAACAGAGCGACGGTATACAATAGCTTTCTCATAACTTCACCACTCCAATACCCGGTAAATCGGGCAACGTTATCTTACCTTTCACAACCTCCATACCCTTGAAACGGTCGTTCGCAATCAGCAGACTACCGTCCAAGTCGGCAAAGTCCACTGCCGGAGAGAATTGGGAGGCAGCGGTAATGGCACAAGAGGTCTCGGTCATACATCCTACCATCACTTTCATGTCCAATGCACGTGCCAAAGTCACCATCTTCCAGGCTTCGCGCATGCCGGTACACTTCATCAGCTTGATGTTGATGCCCGTAAAGGCACCCTTCAAGCCTGCCACATCCTTCAGACGCTGAATGGACTCATCGGCAAATATGGGCAACGGGCTTTGCTGGGTGACCCATGCAATATCGTCCAGTTGTTCCTTGGGCATCGGTTGCTCTATCATGACAATTCCTTTTTCGTGCAGCCAATGTATCATATCGAGCGCATGATGTTTGTCCTTCCAACCCTGGTTGGCATCAATGGCAATCGGAAGGTCCGTCACCGAACGGATGGTCTCTATCATTTCCTTGTCGTTCTCCCGCCCCAGCTTCACTTTAAGGATATTGAACTGGTCGGCACACTCTTTCGTCTTTTCACGCACCACGTCGGCCGTATCAATACCGATGGTGAAAGTTGTAGAGGGAGTCTTTTCCTTGTCCAACCCCCATATCTTATACCAAGGGGCTTGCAACAGTTTGCCCACAAGGTCGTGCAAGGCGATGTCCACAGCAGTTTTAGCAGCGGAATCCCCTGCCGAGAGGCTGTCTATATAAGCCAGTATATCTTCCAGCTGAAAGGGGTCTGAGAATTGGCCGATAACATCCTGCACCTTCTTCAGAAAAGCCAGTACACTGTCCATCGTGCCTAGTTCGTGTTGCAGGTACGGGGGCATGGAGGCTTCACCATAACCGATAATGCCATCATATTCTATCTCGACTTGAACGTCGGGAGTGGTAGTACGCGAGTAGGTGGCCACTGTAAAGACATGGCGCAATTTCAGTTCATAGGGGAAGAAACGCAGTTTCATTTTGGGGGTTACACCTGCCCTACTGTTCACGTTGAACAAGGAAGGAGCGTCATTTCCTCCGGCAAATACATGATTGATTGCCATGCCTGAGCCGAGTGCGGCAAAAGCGGCGGTTTTCAGGAAATCTCTTCTGTTTGACATAATTGTGTGTGTATTAAATGTGCCAATATGCTAATGGGCTAATGTGCCAATGGGCTGCGCTATGTATATGCTACGTTATGTTTGCACCGTCACGCCGCAGGTCATTGGCATATTGGCACATTAGCACATTATTACATTGAATAAAATGGATTCGTTTCCGTTGTATTGAGCGACGCCTCCTTATTTATATAAGGTAACACGCGCGTAGCGAACAACAGTCTACCGAGGTTGTATTCATCGAACAGCTCGTCGTCGGGGCTGAAGCTATTGACGCGCACATCGCCTTGCGAATGGATGAAACGCTTGTTGCCGATATACATGCCGACATGTACCACACGTTCCTTGCGTTCCGGCGTCGCCTTGCGCCCGAAGAAAATCAAATCGCCCGGCTGGAGGTTACTGAAATCAGGAGCGATATCGATATGCTCGCCCACGTATGCCTGCTGGGAAGCATCCCGCGGAATGATGATGTCGTGCATGAAAAGAACGGTGCGCATGAAGCCGCTACAATCCACCCCTTTGGAGGAAGTGCCAGCCCAAAGATAAGGGATGCCCATCATGCTATGCGCCGTGGCTATAATGCTGGCGGCATCCTGCTTCAAGGTGGCACGCCATTTCTTCTCAGGCATGGAGATGGATTTGGAGATATATCCCTGACGGCCGTCGGGATAAGCCACCTTATAAAAGGCACCTTTTGTCCCCTCCCACTTCAGGCGGTTTCCTGCAGCAACATCAGAGACGGTCTGCGATGCCTGGCTGGGCTGTGAGTAGACAAAGCCATAATGCGAAGTCACCACTATTTTCTCTGCATTGTTCCAAGCGGTCAGCTCTTCCCGCGTGACGGGATGTATGCCTACTCGGTGTACCCATGCAATGTAGTTGTCCGGTGTCTGGATACGGTACCAGCCGTCGCGCTGCAACACCCGCACCGGCATACCCATCAAGCCTTGCGTCATCATTTCTGAAGAGAAATCCGGGGCTACCCGAAGATTGCACACAGACACATTGACAATGCCATACGTCTTGCCTTCAAGTCCGGCCTCATCCGGAAGCACTTGCAGACAATCCATCACCGCATATCCTTTCTTTGCCAAACCATCCAGCAAAGCCGTCTTTGCCTCTGCCGAAGTGGTGACACCACGCAACATCACATTCTTTCCGGAGAAAGAGTAATCCACATCGAACAAAGCCACGCGCTTGTCCGGTGCAAGCTTTTGTTTCAAACTGTCAGCGAGTTGCGCCACTTCTGCAGGTATTGTACGGTCACCCACTTCCGAAGCGACAGCAAAAAGCGGGATTAACAGAAATAAAGAAAAAAGAGAGGATAACTTTTTCATTGGCCAAAAGGATTTGGGGGTTATTACTAATAGCAAAGCTACGAATTTATTCCGAAATAGATACATGTTTTTAAGATAATTAAGGGTAAAGAATGAAGAATGAAGGATTCATCCGTACTGCATCCGCACACTGCACAACAAATTCTTCATCCTTCATTCTTCATTCTTCATTAATATTCCGTATCTTTGTACCCTATAAAGCAGTTGGTCGGTCTGTCGCTTGCGCCTCGTGCGTATGAGGAAAGTCCGGGCAACACAGAGCGTCCCACTTCCTAACAGAAAGCTGTCCGTGAGGGTAGAGTAACGTAGAAGAAAATAACCGCCGTCGCCCTTGGGCTACGGTAAGGGTGAGAAGGTGGGGTAAGAGCCTACCAGTCTTGTGGCGACACAAGGGCTGTGCGTCTTGGGAGTTGTAAGGTCATGTAAACCGACGTTATGAGAGTTGCTCGCTCCATGTCGGAGGGTAGACCGCTAAAGCTTGTATGGTGACATGCGGCTCAGATAAATGACAGACACTTCTTTAATGGAGAATGGATAATGAAGAATGGATAATTCCTAATTAGGCTTTTTCAGAAACAGAAGAACAGAACCCGGCTTACAGACTGACTGCTTTTTTATTGACAATGGATAATCGAGATAATAGCATGAACAAGCGTATTGCTGCCCTTTGGAAATTCCTCACCTACGACATCTGGCGTATTACGGAAGATGAAGTCACGCGAACGACCTTTTCCGTATACAATATCATCAAGACGATTTATCTTTGCATCAACCGCTTCACCAAAGACCGGATAGTAAACAAAGCCTCGGCGCTGACTTACAGTACGCTGCTTGCCATCGTGCCTATTCTTGCCATTTTGTTTGCCATAGCCCGCGGTTTCGGATTCGATAATCTGATGGAAAGCCAGATTGTCAACGGTTTCGGCGGTCCTACGGAAACCACGGAAGTCATCCTGCAATTCGTGAATTCGTATTTGTCTCAAACCAAGAGTGGAATATTCATCGGAGTGGGTCTGATTATGTTGCTGTGGACAGTCCTGAATCTAATCAACAATATGGAAATCACCTTCAACCGCATCTGGCAGGTGAAAAAGGCGCGCAGCATGTACCGCAAAATAACGGATTACTTCTCTATGCTTCTGCTGATGCCCATTCTGCTGGTGGTGTCCGGTGGTCTTTCCATCTTCATGAGTACGATGGTGAAGAACCTCGAAGACTTTACCCTGCTGGCTCCCGTCGGCAAGTTTATGGTGCGCCTCATCCCCTTCGTGCTGACCTGGTTCATGTTTACAGCACTGTACGTCTTTATGCCGAATACAAAGGTCAAGCTGAAACACGCACTCATATCCGGTATTCTGGCAGGTACGGCACACCAGGCATTCCAATTCCTTTACATCAGCAGCCAGTTGTGGGTTTCCCGTTACAATGCCATCTATGGTAGTTTTGCCGCCCTTCCGATGTTTCTGCTATGGTTGCAGGTATCCTGGACCATCTGCCTATTCGGTGCCGAACTGACCTACGCCGGACAGAATATCCGGAACTTCAGCTTCGACAAGGATGCGCGCAATATCAGCCGGCGCTACCGCGATTTTATCTCCATCCTGATAATGTCTCTCATAGCCAAGCGCTTTGAACAAGACGCCCAGCCCTATACAGCCGAAGAGATATCCGAAGAGTGCCAGATTCCCATCCGGCTGACACACGAAACCCTTTATGAATTGCAGGAAATCAACCTCCTACATGAAGTGGTGACCGATGAAAAGAGTGAAGACATCGCTTACCAGCCTTCCATGGATATCAACAAAATGAATGTGGCCCTCCTACTGGACAAACTGGACACGCACGGCTCAGAAGATTTCAAAATTGATAAAGAAAATGAATTCAACAACCAATGGGGAGCATTGCTGAAGGCACGGGAGGAATACTACAAGAATGCAAGCAAGGTGCTGCTGAAGGATTTGTAAGCACGCGGAAGTCTTTCCGGAAACTCCGTATCTGCTTTCTTTTTGATTATTTTTTAGACGCGGATGACGCGGATTGGAATATTAAAAAAATCCGCGTCATCTGCGTCATCTGTGTCTAAAAAGTAAATCACCGATATTTCTCAGGCTCCACGGCACGAGTCATATCATAGGCACGGTCACTCTGACGGGATGCCACTAATTGCAGGAAATCGTCCATAGTGCCGTTACCTTATTTATATTGTATCATGCGGCTGATGTACTTACCAATGATATCGAACTCCAGATTCACCACACTGCCCACTTTGAAAGCATGGAAATTGGTATGCTCAAAGGTGTAAGGAATAATGGCCACCTGGAAAGTATCGTCGGTGGGATTGCACACGGTCAGGCTGACACCATTGACCGTTACCGAGCCTTTGTCTACCGTGATGTAGCCGCGCTTTGCCATCTCCTTGTCAAAAGCATACCGGAAAGTAAAGTAATAGCTTCCTTCCGCATCCTTTATATCGATGCAAGTGGCAGTCTGGTCCACATGTCCTTGAACGATATGGCCATCCAGCCGGCCGTTCATCATCATACTACGCTCCACATTCACTTCATCTCCCACCTGCAACAAGCCAAGATTGGAACGGTCCAGCGTTTCCTTCATGGCCGTCACGGTATAGGTATCATCTGTCAGACTGACTACCGTCAGGCAAACACCGTTGTGAGACACACTCTGGTCTATTTTTAATTCACTGACGAATGAACACTTGAAAGTAAAATGTACATTCTCCTGGTCTTTGACCATCGCCACCAATGTGGCACATTCTTCTACTATTCCGGAAAACATGGTTCTATATACTTTTAGGTTATACGCGATTTATTATTAATATGCGCAAAGATACAAAAAGCCCTTCGTATAGGTACAAAAAAAAGGAAGCTTTTCACAAAGCCTCCTTTTTCAGTTTTCAATAGGTATTAGTTTTTTTTTAAGGTAAAAAGATTGTTTTCAGGATAACGATGCAAATATAGGCGCTTTTCGTGATACTAACCAAATTAAAAAACATGTCTTATAACATCTTTTTGAAAAATCATTTAAGTTTATTATCATTTCAAAGCATTTTTCTACACCTGCAATCGTTTTCAATGGACAAATATAAGGCTATTTTCCATGAAACACTGAAATTATCCTAAAATTTTGTTTATTTCTTATCATTTAAGTAGTGTTCGTCTGTCCGCCCACTATGTTTTAACACTTTTGCGTCGATAAAGAACACTATTTCTTCGGCAATATTCGTGATGTGGTCGCCGGAACGCTCCAACTTGCGGAACACGCTCACCAGGTTCAGACAAGAGAGTGCACTCTCCGGATGCCGGCTGATGTAGTCGGCAAGAATGGCAGTGGCCTCAGCATTGATTTCATCCAGCATATTGTCCTTGGCAAACACGGCGGTAGCCAGTTCCTGGCTCTCCTCCTGAAGCGCCTGTTTTGCCTGTTCGAGCATGGAGAGCACCTGGGCTATCATCTCTTCGAGACGGAGTTGCTTGACCAGCTCAGTATCCAATGCCGGTTCATGGCAGTTGAGGGCAAAGCGGGCGATGCCTTCTGCAAAGTCGCCCAGACGCTCCAAGTTCGTATTGATTTTGAGCATGGCAAGCACAAAGCGCAGGTCGATGGCAACGGGGTTGTAAAGGGCAATGATGTCTTCCACGTCGCTGTCTATTTTCAGTTCGAAAGCATTGACACGACGTTCGCGCACCAATACCTGCTGGGCCAGTTCCCGGTCCAGCGTAAGCACGGCATCACCTGCACGGTCGAGCTGATTATATACCAGGGTCCACATTTCGTCTATTTCCTTTTTCAGCAAGACGAGTTCAGATTCGATAAACTTCACCATAATGTTTCTATTTTAAGATTACTTTTGTACAACTTATTTTGGCCTGCATGGAACAATCCGCTACCCGAAACGTCCCGTGATGTAGTTCTGCGTCTCCACCTTGTCGGGATTCGTAAATATCTTCCGGGTATCTCCAAACTCCACCATCTCACCCATATAGAAGAAAGCCGTATTATCACTGACACGCGCAGCCTGCTGCATGTTGTGGGTGACGATGACGATAGTGTACTGCTTCTTCAACTCGTGGATAAGCTCTTCCACTTTGGCGGTGGAGATGGGGTCGAGGGCGGATGCCGGCTCGTCCATCAGCAGGACCGAAGGAGACACCGCCATGGCACGGGCTATGCAGAGACGTTGCTGCTGACCGCCGGAGAGGGCGTAGGCAGAGACTTTCAGCTTGTCCTTCACCTCATCCCAAAGGGCGGCGCCTTTCAGGGTTTCTTCCACCCGCTGACGGATGAAGGAGTTATCGGTGATGCCATTCACACGGAGTCCGTAGGCAACGTTCTCGAAGATGCTTTTGGGGAAAGGATTGGGCCGCTGGAACACCATGCCCACGTTCTTGCGGAGTTCGTCCACTTGCACTCCTTTTCCATAGATGTCTTGTCCGTCAATGCGTATCTCGCCGGTCAGACGGATGTCGGGAATCAAATCGTTCATGCGGTTCAGCAGGCGCAGGAAGGTAGACTTTCCACAGCCCGAGGGGCCGATGAAGGCTATCACAGACTTCTCCTCAATGTCCATGCTGATGCCTTTCAGGGCATGGAAATCGCCATACCAGAAATTCACGTCACGGGTTTCTATCTTGTTCTTCATACCTATTGTATATGTTTTCAATTCGTCTTAATCTTCTTCTCAAAGTATTTCCGCAGGGCGTTTGCCAACAGGTTCACCAGGAGGATAATGAGTATCAGCACCAGTGCCGTGCCGTAGGCAATGGGAAGCTGCGCTTCCATATCGGTGCCGCTGGTAGAGATGACGTAGAGGTGATAAGGAAGCGCCATGCACTGGTCGAAGATACTTGCAGGCAGCTGTGGCAAGAAGTAGGCGGCACAGGTGAAAAGGATGGGTGCCGTCTCGCCCGAAACACGCCCCAGCGCCAGAATCAGTCCAGTAATGATATTGGGCATCCCCATCGGCAGGATGACATGCCAGATGGTCTGAAGCTTGGTAGCTCCCAACGCGCGGCTTCCCTCGCGCATGCTGTCGGGGATGGCTTTCAGCGCTTCTTCCGTGGTGCGGATAACCAAAGGCAGACTTAGCAGACCCAGCGTCAACGAACCTGCCAGGATGCTGTCTCCAAAATCCATATAGTTGACAAACAGCGCCATGCCAAACAGACCGAACACGATGGAAGGGATGCCGCTCAGATTATTCGTCATCATCCGTATGAAGCGTACCACCCAGCCTTTCGGCACATACTCATTCATATAAATACCGCTCATCACTCCCACCGGAAAGGCAAATAAAGCACTGCCCGCCATCAAGCAGAACGTACCTACAATGGCAGGAAGGATTCCGCCGGCAGTCATACCGTTGGTAGGAGCCGTAGTGAGGAACTCCCAATCGATGACTCCTATACCTTTATATATAATGAAGCCGAGGATTGCAAAAAGAATCCCCACCACACTTAGGCTCAACAGACGGAACAAGCCGAATGCCACGTTTTGCGAAAGATGCTTTCTATTGACCATATCTACCTTCTTTTATTTTCGTCTTGGCGAAACTGCTTCCACCGTGAAGTTTATCAATAAACTGATGAAGAACAGCACGACACCCAGCAGGAACAATGCTTCGTAGTGAGCTCCGCCGGCAGGCGCTTCGCCTAGTTCGGCGGCAATCGTTGCCGGAATGGTGCGCAGCGGTTCCAGGATGGTATGGGGAATGACGGCGGCGTTGCCCGTCACCATCAGCACAGCCATCGTTTCGCCCACCGCACGGCCGATGCCCAACACCACTCCGGAGGTGATGCCCGAAATGGAGTAAGGAATCACCACCTTATATATAGTCTGCCATTGCGACGCTCCCAGCGCCAGACTGGCTTCGCGCATGGCACGGGGACAATTTCTCATCGCATCTTCCGTCACCGTAATGATGGTGGGCAACGCCATAATGGCAAGCACAATGCTGCCCGCCAGCCCGCTCTCGCCTACCGGCAAGTTGAACACCTGCTGCAAAAACGGCACAATGACAATTAAGCCGAAAAAGCCGTAGACCACCGACGGTATGCCACTCAGCAACTCAATGATGGGCTTCAGCAGATTCCTTACCCGGGAATTGGCTACCTCCGACATATAGATTGCCACCGACAGACCAAACGGCAATGCAAAGAGGATGGCAAACAGACTGACCCACAGCGTCCCCGTAATGAGCGGCAAAAAGCCGAACTGCGCAGCAGGTGTTGCCGTGGGAAACCATTCGGCACCGGCAAAGACGTCCTTCACCGAAATGGTGTTGTCTTTCAGCAGATGCACCGAGTCTGGACGGACGATGAACTGCTGCGGTACAAAGGCTATAATGCCAGGCGTACGCTCCACCAGCTCCGTAATGCAGGCACCTGCATTTTCGTAGGAAGCGCCCAACTGCTCTTCCGTATAATACAGTGTGATGTCCTCCAAACGGAAAAGGCGGATAGGAAGGTCCTCCCCTCCCACTTCGTTCCAGTTTGTCAGCTCTTCATCAAAGACATTCTTTATCTGTGCCGGAGTCAGTTCGCCCACCCGGTTCTCCTTATTCAAGGCCAATACATACCCTTCTTCTATCACCTTGCTGCTGAACAAGCCCAGCGCTTCGGAAAAGAGGAACACGACGATAAGTACGATGGTAAGACTCGTCACAAAGCCGCTACAAGCCAGTATACCTTCTACAATCTTCTCAAAAATCTTTTTCATGTTGCCTATTGATTTCTGTATGCAAAGGAACGAGCCGGATGTTAAGGCAGTGTGACTAACGTTTGAAAGAAATGTTTCAAAGGTGTTACAAAACTATTACAACGGCTCAAAGCACATTCCATGTAACACATTTGTAATATCCATTACCTTAATTTGCATCATGTGTTTACCCTATTTGCACCATGTGTTTTATGAAGACAAGAAAATTACTCCTACTCCTCGCCCTGGCAGCTGCCACCACTGGCATGCAGGCGCAACGCATCAAAGGCAGCGACACCGTGCTCCCCATAGCGCAGCAGACCGCCGAACGCTTTATGACCCTAAACCCCTCTGCCCGTGTCACCGTGACCGGCGGCGGAACCGGTGTCGGTATTTCAGCCCTGCTGGACCAGACCACGGACATCGCCATGGCTTCCCGCGCCATCAAGTTCAGCGAAAAGATGAAGGCCAAAGCCGCCGGAGAAGACTTGGCAGAAGTTCCCATCGCCTACGATGCCCTTGCCGTAGTGGTCCACCCCTCCAACCCAGTGAAACAACTGACCCGCCAACAACTGGAAGATATCTTCCGGGGCAAAGTCACCAACTGGCAGCAAGTGGGCGGAGACGACCGCAAAATCGTAGTCTACTCCCGCGAGACTTCCTCCGGTACCTACGAGTTCTTCAAGGAAAGCGTACTGAAAAACAAGAACTACATGAGCAGCAGTCTCTCCATGCCTGCCACGGGAGCCATTATCCAATCCGTCAGCCAAACTCGCGGAGCCATCGGATATGTGGGCCTAGCCTATGTATCGCCGCGAATCAAGACACTCGCCGTTTCATACGACGGGCAACATTATGCCGCTCCCACGCTGGAGAATGCCATCAATAAGACTTATCCGATAGTACGCCCGCTATACTATTATTATAACCGGAAAAACGCTTCGGTCATAGCCCCTCTGCTCGATTTCATTTTGTCTGCCGCAGGACAGAAAATCATCAAAGAGAGCGGATATATCCCGGTACATAACGAATAAATCTTCATTCTTCATTCTTCATTCTTCATTTTTTTACCCTATCTTTGTCCCCACGATACGAAAATAGTAACATTATGGCAGAAATAAAGAGCGAAGAAACAAGCGAAAAAAAGAGCTTGAACTTCATTGAGCAAATAGTAGAAAACGATTTGAAAGAAGGTAAAAACGGGGGAAAAGTACAAACACGCTTCCCGCCCGAACCGAACGGTTACCTCCACATCGGACACGCCAAGGCCATCTGCCTTGATTTCGGTATTGCCGCCGCACACGGCGGTGTCTGCAACCTGCGTTTCGATGACACCAACCCCACCAAGGAAGATGTGGAATATGTAGAAGCCATCAAGGAAGACATCCAGTGGCTGGGCTACAAATGGGGTAACGAATATTACGCTTCCGACTATTTCCAGCAATTGTGGGACTTCGCTATCCGCCTCATCAAGGAGGGCAAGGCATACATCGACGAACAGACTTCCGAGCAGATTGCCGCCCAGAAAGGAACTCCCACCCAGCCCGGTGTGGAAAGTCCCTACCGCAACCGTCCTATCGAAGAAACACTGGATTTGTTCCAGAAGATGAACAGCGGCGAGATTGAGGAAGGTGCCATGGTGCTCCGCGCCAAGATAGACATGGCAAGCCCCAACATGCACTTCCGCGACCCTATCATCTACCGCGTAGTGAAGCATCCGCACCATCGCACGGGCACCACTTGGAAGGCTTATCCGATGTACGACTTCGCCCACGGGCAAAGCGACTTCTTCGAAGGCGTGACACACTCGCTCTGCACACTGGAGTTTGTGCCCCACCGTCCACTCTACGATCTCTTCGTGGACTGGGTGAAGGAAGGCAAAGACCTCGACGATAACCGCCCCCATCAGTATGAGTTCAACAAACTGAACCTCAGCTATACGCTGATGAGCAAGCGCAACCTGCTGACTCTAGTCAAGGAAGGCTTGGTAAACGGTTGGGACGACCCCCGTATGCCGACTATCTGCGGTTTCCGCCGTAGGGGATACTCTCCGGAGTCCATTCATAAGTTCATCGACAAAATAGGATATACAACCTACGATGCGCTCAATGAATTCGCCCTGCTGGAAAGCGCCGTGCGCGAGGACTTGAACGACCGCGCCACCCGCGTATCTGCCGTACTGAATCCGGTGAAGCTTATCATCACCAACTATCCCGAAGGGCAAGTGGAAGAGATGGAAGCCGTCAACAACCCCGAGCATCCCGAAGAAGGCAACCACGTCATCGAATTCAGCCGCGAACTCTGGATGGAGCGCGACGATTTCATGGAAGATGCCCCAAAGAAATACTTCCGCATGACACCGGGACAAGAGGTACGTCTGAAGAACGCGTACATCGTGAAGTGTACCGGCTGCAAGAAGAACGACGCCGGTGAAATCACCGAAGTATATTGCGAATATGACCCTGATACCAAGAGCGGTCTGCCCGGAGCCAACCGTAAGGTGAAAGGCACCATCCACTGGGTAAGTTGTGCCCACTGCCTCGAAGCAGAAGTGCGTCTCTACGACCGTCTGTGGAAAGTGGAGAACCCGCGCGACGAACTTGCCGCCATCCGCGAGGCGAAGAACTGCGACGCACTGACAGCCATGAAAGAAATGATCAACCCCGACTCCCTGAATGTGCTGCCCTGCTGCTACATCGAGAAGTACGCTGCCGGCATGCAGCCCCTCTCCTACCTGCAGTTCCAACGTATCGGTTATTTTAATGTTGACAAAGATTCTACGCCAGAAAAAATGGTATTCAACCGTACTGTAGGTCTGAAAGACGTTTGGGGTAAAATCAATAAATAAGAATATGAGTAAAAAAAACCTGCTGTCCGGAAGAGACAAAGAACTGCAAGAAATGGCAGAACAATATGAAGCTGCCAAAGCAGAGAACAGAACCATCTATCTGGACGCAGACGACTTAGCCGACCTCGCAGACTGGTATGCCGTGCATCATAAATATGCCATGGCTACCGAGGTCGTAGAGTATGGCTTGGGAATACATCCGGATAATACGGCTCTGTTGGTGGAACAGGCATACTTGTTCCTCGACACCCAGCATAAAGAGCAAGCCAAAGATATATTGGAACGGATTGCCGAAGAATCTTCCGAAGTGAAAGTGCTGAAAGCCAACCTACTGTTGGGCGAAGGCAAAGAAGAAGAAGCGGAAGCGATACTCAACAGCATAGACGATAAGGACGACCTGGCCAATATCGTCGATGTATCCTATATGTACATTGACATGGGATTCCCGGAAAAAGCATTGACATGGCTGACGCGCGGACTCGAAAAATATGCCGAAGAAGAAGCCTACCTTGCCGTCACCGGCGATTGTTACTATGCCCAGGGACTGTTTGAAAAAGCCACCTTCTTCTTCAATAAGCTGATTGACAAGAATCCGTATTCGGCTCCTTACTGGTTTGGACTGGCCCGTTGCTACTTTGACCAGCAGATGTTCGACAAAGCAATCGAAGCATGCGACTATGCCACGGTGGCCGATGACGAGTTTGCCGATGCCTACCTGATGAAAGGACATTCCTTCTTCCAATTGGGAAATGAGGAAAGTGCCATGGAAAACTACCTGCAAGCCGAAAAGTTCCATCTCGTCTCCCACGGTTTCATCAACACCTTCATCGGCCTGAACAAAACCTCCAAAGGAGAGTGGAAAGAAGGATACGACTATCTGGAAAAAGCCATAACGGCCGAAGACAGCCATGACTTCGCCTTGCCTTCTCTTTATGCCAATGCAGCCCTATGCCTGCACAAGATGGGAAAGAAACGCAAAGCACACCAGTATTGTAAAAAAGCATACGACCTGGCACCCGAAGAGATAGACCCGTACCTGATTGAGGGGCGCATCTACATGGAAGAAGGTGAGTATGAGAAAGGTGTGAAGAGATGGGCCAAAGCCTTAGAGTATGCCCCCTATGCGGATACCTGGCACGAAATAGGCATGTGTAGCATGGAAATAGGACAACTGAGCTATGCCAAGCTGGCCTTTGAACATGTCAAAGAGATGGAGCCGGACTTTGAAGGTATCAACGAAAGGCTGACTTCTCTGTATATGTTGCTCAAAGACAAGGAGAACTTCATGAAGTACAACCAGCTGTGCGAACATCCGTTCAGGCTGGAAGAGTTGGATAGATTACAGCAGATACTACAAGAAGATAATCAGGAAGAGCTGGCCCTAGTGATGAAGAATATTTTCAATGCATTACAATAACAGTAATTATATACCACTAATCTAGCAAATGGAATCAGTAGCCTTTATCCAATGGTGTCTCGACCACCTCAATTACTGGACCATCACTTTATTGATGGCCATTGAAAGTTCGTTTATTCCCTTCCCCTCGGAAGTTGTAGTCCCTCCTGCCGCTTGGAAAGCCGCCAACAATGACAACATGAATATATATCTGGTGGTATTGTTTGCAACCATAGGGGCAAATATCGGAGCATTGATAAACTACTATCTGGCAAAATGGCTGGGACGCCCCATCATTTACAAGTTTGCCAACAGCCGTTTCGGGCACATGTGCCTCATCGACGAAGCCAAAGTGCAGCATGCGGAAGAATATTTTGACAAGCATGGAGCCGTATCAACCTTTGTCGGCCGCCTGATACCTGCCGTACGCCAGTTGATATCCATCCCTGCCGGTCTGGCACGCATGAAACTGGGAACTTTCTTGCTGTACACTACCCTGGGTGCGGGCCTTTGGAATTCCATCCTGGCTTTCATCGGATATTACTTGTCCACAGTACCCGGCATCGAGAACGAGGAACAGCTGCTTGCCAAAGTAACGGAATACAGCCATGAGATAGGTTATGTATTTATCGGCATCGGTGTACTCATCGTGGCATTCTTCATCTATAAAGGCATGAAGAAGAAATAAAAAAGAAAACGGCATGATAATAAAAAAGCGGTGGACAGCATGATAAATTCTGTCCACCGCTTTTTATTGTTTATCCCAAATCCAAACTTTCTACTTTACAGCTGCAATAGCTTTATCATAATCTGGTTCTTGCGTAATTTCAGGTACCAATTCCGTATAGGCAATCTTACCATCCTTACCGATAACCACTACCGAACGCGCCAATAGACCTGCAAGCGGTCCGTCGGCCATGCGTACCCCGTAGTTTTCATCAAAATCGGAGAAACGGAAATCAGACAAAGGAATCACATTCTCAATACCCTCCGTTGTACAGAAACGTGCATGTGCAAAAGGTAAATCCTTGGAGATTGCCAACACTACCGTATCGGGCAGGCCGGCAGCCAGTTTGTTGAACTTACGTACAGAAGTAGCGCACACACCAGTGTCAAGGCTGGGGAAAATATTCAAAATAACATTCTTCCCGTTCAGTTCCTTCAAAGAGAATGAAGACAAATCTGTTTTTACCAATTCGAAATCGGGGGCAACAGAGCCCACCTTTATAAATTCACCGATAACCTTTACCGGTTGTCCTTTAAATTTTGTTGTAGCCATAGTTTTATCAAATTATATGTATACATAACAAATTACATACAGAAAAAGTTCACCCGAAACTTTTTTCCGGATAAACTGTTATTCTACAGACGAATTAATGATAATCACTTAAAAAATTAAATTCACATGAAAACTATTTTTGACGAACTTCAGCAGGAAGTAAAGAATTGGTGGATTTCACTCATTCTTGGTATTCTTTATGTAATAGTGGCTATAAGCCTGATGTTCTCCCCTCTCAGCGGGTATGCGGTATTGAGCATTCTGTTCAGCGTCTCCATGTTGTTCAGCGGTCTGCTGGAAATATCCTTTGCAGTAAGTAACCGTAGAAGGGTATCCAGTTGGGGATGGTATCTGGCTGGAGGCATCATCGACATGATTCTGGGATTCTACCTAATAGCCTACCCGATGCTCAGCATGGAAGTCATTCCATTCATCATCGCCTTCTGGCTGATGTTCCGCGGCTTCTCATCCGTAGGCTATGCCATGGACCTCAAAAGATACGGAACAAGAGACTGGGGATGGTATGTTGCTTTCGGTATTCTTGCCGTCATCTGCTCGCTCATCATCTTGTGGCAACCGGCAGTAGGCGCCCTTTACGCCGTGTACATGATTTCGTTTGCATTCCTGATTATAGGCTTCTTCCGTATCATGCTGTCATTCGAGCTGAAAAACCTGCACAAGCGCGGGAAAGAGTGGAAGGAAAAGAAAGAGAAAGAAGTATCGGCCGAATAAGTAGCCCACACGAAGCGTGTCAAAAGGAATCCCACCTTTGACACCTTCGTTTAGCCGAATTGCTCAATAACGTCTCAGAAAACGGAACATCGTAGTCCGTGACACTCCCATCTGCCGGGCAAGTTCGGCACACGACTCTCCTCTTTGGTGCTCCCTTACAAGCTTCCTCTTGTTCGCATAGAGTATCTTCATTTTGGGTGTGTCTCCTTTCTTCCTGCCCAGATGTTTTCCCTCCTTCCTCCGTCGTTCCAGTGCTTCTTTGGTGCGCATGGAAATCAGATTACGCTCTATCTCGGCCATCAGTCCAAAAGCAAAACCCAGCACTTTGCTGTTGATGTCATTCTGGAACACATACCCCTCTTTGGTACTGTACAGCACCACTCCCCTTTTGATGCAGGAGTTAAGAATGGTCATTATCTCCAGCAGTGTCCGGCTAAGCCGTGAAATCTCCGTTATAATCAAGGAGTCTCCCGGTTTCATCCGGTCCAACAAGCCCGCCAGTTTACGCTCTTTGCTACTCACTTTTCCGCTGACCGTCTCCATGTACCATCTGTCGATACTCAAACCATTCTTCTCCGCGAAGCGTATAATTTCCTCGCGCTGATTCTCTAAAAACTGTTTTTCTGTACTTACTCTTAAATAAGCTACTACTGCCATAATTGATAAACGTTTATTGGTTATTATTCACCACCAAAGAACGGTTATTCAAGTAAGAGTGGCAACACACAACTATGACTCTCTATCACAGAGGATCACATTATGGACATCCCCCGAAGTCAGGGAAGACTTCTCGGTAACTATCTCAAATATGCCTATAAACAAAGAAAACAGCCCCACTGAAGCTGTTTTCTGAAATTAGTTCATAAAAAATTGATACTATGTAGTTTCATAGTATACTCTCCTTCATTTCATTCACTATGTATCTCACATCCTCATCCGTCACATAAGGACCACTCGGCAAGCAAAGACCACGTTTGAACAAGTCCTCACTGACACCATTCACATAGGCAGGATTAGCCGCATAAACCGGCTGGAGATGCATGGGCTTCCATAAGGGACGGCTCTCGATACCGGCTTTATCCAAGCAAACACGCATGGCCTCTACATTACGGTTAGGCTCACAAGAAGTATGGGCACTCACTGACTCATGCGTAACACCGGCGGCACCACCTACGGCGCCTTTTACTGTCTCACGGTAGGCATCCTCCTCACCTCTCACATGCAGATTCCCGTCAAGCAGTACCGTGTTCAGCCAATAATTGCTGTCATAACGTCCGGAAGGATTCTCATGAAGCGTGATTCCCTCCACATCGGCCAACAACTTACGATACAGACCGCACAGATGTTTATGGTGCGCTATATGCTCATCCACCACCGTCATCTGGCCGCGGCCGATACCTGCACAAATGTTACTCATCCTATAGTTATAGCCTATACGTTCATGCTGGTAGTAAGGATAGGACTCACGGGCCTGGGTAGCATAGAACATAATCTCTTTCTTAGACTCCTCATCAGGGCAAATCAAAGCACCGCCACCGCTGGTGGTTATCATCTTGTTGCCATTGAAGGAAAGCACGCCGTATTTGCCAAAAGTTCCGAGGACTTGCCCGTCAAACTTGCTTCCAAAGCCTTCGGCGGCATCCTCTATGACCGGAATATCATATTTATCTGCCACCGACATGATTTGGTCTATCTTGTAGGGCATCCCATACAAAGCCACCGGAACAATCGCTTTGGGCTTCCGACCGGTCTTGTCGATACGGTCCCTGATAGCCTGCTCCAGAAGAACCGGGTCCATGTTCCATGTATCAGCCTCAGAATCCACGAATACCGGAGTAGCACCGAGGTAGGTCACCGGATGGGAAGAGGCACAAAAGGTAAAGCTTTGTACTATCACTTCGTCACCCTGACCAACTCCGCAAGCGAGCAGGGCCAGGTGTACCGCTGCTGTACCTGCACTCAAGGCCACTACCTTTTTATCCTGTCCCACGAAGCGTTCCAAATCCTGCTCGAAGGCATTCACATTTGGGCCGAGGGGAACCACCCAGTTAGTATCAAAGGCTTCTTGTATGAAGCTTATTTCCTTGCCGCTCATGTGAGCGAGGCAAAGATATATTCGTTTATCCATAAATATATGTGATTATTCTAATGATCTGATTTCCTCACGTAATGAGGAATAAAAAGAAAAGAAAGAAATTTATAAATCTTTCCCAAGTATTGCATAAATGATGACTTTGACGTCAAACTCAAAGTTAGTACTCACTCTTAAAGTCCCTTTGATATAGCACTCGTGAAAGTACTGGACAATGAAAATTATTTATTTGTTAACCATCAGCATAAAAACATAACTATATTTTAAGGCATTAGACAAAAGCATCTCAATAATCGTAAAAAACGACCTTGATGAATTTCCCAAGATTATCCCGGACAGAATTGCTTTAAAGTTTCACAGCACTGATTGCGCAATAATAAGCTACAACTAGGCAGTTCCAAACCATGCTTACCTACTTTCTATATCTTGGAATCATAACGATCTTTACTTACGAACTTAAGCCCTTCTTCCAATTCTGCTCCAAGAGTTTCTTCTTATGCTACTATTAAGCAAATTATTATTAACTCACGCACTTGATTACACTTATAGGCATACTGAATAAATTGTTACTCCCTGCCGTCATGAGTGAGGTAAAGACAAATTCTCTTGCACTATAAGGCTTAATTTACTATAACTTACACCTATGTTTTATTTTGCAATTGTCCTACATTCAATAATATATCACATTTTGAGAACATGGCATCATAATAAGGGAAAAATATAGAATCATCTACATCTTCTCCTTTTACCCATGCAACAATCGCTTTGGGTATATTGACACCTGCTTCTTGCGAGAATGGGTATCCTCCTCCGAATCGAGGATTTAATTCCAAAACATAATATTCACCATCACGTTCCAACACATCACAATCAAGATTACCAATATGCCCAAGTGCTTTTCCTATAGTGGCCCCAATCTCCCGAATATCAGCATTGTCCACCGTGATAGCCTTATCTGTTTCACCACTGCGCATAGCTAGTTTCTGTTTTACAGATACTCCACGATACTTACCATCCAAATCGTTTACAATATCCAATCCATATTCAGGGCCTTTTATCACTTCTTGAATCAGAATAAAATTATCATCTACCGAAGCGGTAGCAAGTATCGATTTCATCACCTTTTTACGATTAAGTTTATACACTATCTCAAGTTCATCAAAATCGTCAACAAACTCTAAACCTATACTACCTGACCCCCAACGAGGCTTCAAAATCAATGGAAAATTCAATCGGCCTGCCTTAATAGCAGCTATAGCCTCATTATAATCAACATAAGTTTCAGGTGTCTTCAATCCAAGACTTTCAATAAATTGAGCAGTTTTATATTTGTCAAAGCAAATATCAATCACTCTTGGCTCACTGACTATCACCTTAACCCCAATCGCTTCAAAATCGGACTTACGTTCAGCCAGAATGGGAAGCTCCAAGTCATTAAGTGGAATCAGTATATCAATCAATTGTTTCTTACAAATCTGCAATATAGCAGGAATATAATCCTCCGCATACACTTGCGGAACTTGAACTTTCACATCAGCAACAGTAAGAGCGGGAGCAGACAATTGCATGTCCGTTGCAACAATTTTTCCACTACCACCAATTATCTCCTTAAAATATTTCAGTAGGTATCGACGACGACCCGCACAAGTAAAAAGAATATTCATATAAGTTTGACTTTATCATAATATGTTTAATGAATCAAAAAATAGAGGTGTTCCCCCTGTATGAATGAATAAAATTTTCTTACCTATAATTTTATTTTTGATAATAAACTCGCTCATACCATAAAACGCTTTTCCAGTATAAGTAAAGTCTAGTGGTATTCCGTATCTGATTAAAGTATTTTTAATAACAGCATTTACTGCCTCATCCTGCCTGGCATAACCGCCTCCAATATAATCGTCAACAAAGTTTGTTGCTTCCTCAATACCTTCTGATGAAATTGCTTTATCAGTCAAATATTCACTAATACTATCCAATACGATATGCCTACCCCTTGGATTCTTTCTTGCTATGCTAATTCCAACAATTTTTTCTTTCCCATTATACATAAGTTTTCCAGCCACAAGCCCTGCTTGAGTCGTACCTGTTCCTGATGCCAAAAAGACATAGTCGAAACCAACATCATAATCTTTAATCTCCTTGTAGCAATTTACAAAAGCCTGAGTACCAATATTGCCATGCCCACCTCCAGGAATAAAGTAAGGCCTTTTACCCTTCAATTTTAGTTCACTAAGAATATTTTCAATAGTCTTGGACACTTTATTAACAGGTACAATAGTGACATTTACTTTAAATATATTCATCATAGAACTATTTGCAGTTTTATCAGAAACTTCTTGGGGACCAACAATATGACAATCAACGCCGCGAGACGCACAAATATTGGCTACCACTCTACAATGATTGGAAGAGCTACTTCCATAAGTAACAATACAATCATATCCCCCCTTATCAAAATCCTCAAAAAAAAGAGCTGCCTTTCTTGCTTTGTTACCTCCAAAAGAGAAAGGAATTAAATCCTCTCTCTTTATATAGAGTTGATTGCCTTGATATTGTCCAAGTTCTTGAATTATTGAATTAACCATTTCCCTATCTATTGTTTATCAAGATGTTTACCATTACGACTACGCTCCACATCAAGGAAGTCCCCACAAGGTGCAACATCAATATCTTCTTTAATGAACACCTTTTTAATTGTCAAGAAAAAGATTTTCAGGTCAAGTCCAATACTCATATTTTCAACATACCACACATCATTAGCCAATGTATTATCCCATTTACCACAATTACGCCCATGAGTTTGTGCCCAACCAGTGATACCCGGCCTTACACTATGGCGCAAACGCTCGCGTTCTGTATAATATCCAAGATAACGGGATAACAGAGGACGAGGACCTATAAGTGACATATCACCCTTCAGTACATTCCACAATTGAGGTAGTTCATCAATACTTGTAATACGCACAAAGTACCCCACTTTCGTTAAGCGTTGAGCATCTGGCAAAAGATTCCCATCCTTGTCTAGTTCGTCTGTCATTGATTTAAATTTGCAAATCTTGAATATTTTTTCGTTCTTACCTGGACGTTCTTGAAAGAAAAAAGCACCTGCACCCTTATTTGCAAAATGTAGCCAAATAGTAATAATCAATAATGGGATAAAGAGAATAATAAGTACTATTAGAGCAAAAATAAAATCTATTACACGCTTTCCAAAATGTTTATACATAACACATTCTATTTATTATCGAATTCACTCAGGCCACGAATGTACCGTTCTTTAATTGTAACAAAATCATCAAACTTAACATACATCGGCTCTCCATTTTCATCCTCTATTCTAAGATTTTCATTAATTACAGAAATAGTATCGCACAACTCATCAACATCCTTTGCCGCAATACGAATAATTCCCATTGATGCATAACAACGAGTAATTCCACCATTCCTCTTAGGGCAATCAACCATGACATTAGGTAACTTTTCAACTATGTCAATTCCTTGAAATGGGGCAAAGCACCCCTCTTTGGTAGAAAATAAAAAATAAGAGCATGCACAACCTCGATAAGCCGTATTAAGCTCCTCAGGCAAATCCTCTTTGATATGCTTTATACCAAGAGCAATATCAATCATCCATTTGATTGTATTAAAACCAGATACCCTCTCATAAGGAACATAAGTCATTTCACCACCAAAACGATATCCCATTTCCAGCAGATAAAAATGACCATCCTCGTCAAGAATAGTTTCTACCCAGGCAACCCCTTCACGACAACCAGCTTCTTTGAATACTTTTTTTACGCTGTCATTAACTTCATTAATATATTTTTTCAAGTCTGCCGATTGTGTATAGATGATAGAATACATATTCTCTAAATACCCCGGCTGGTTATGCTCAGAACTAAAATATAATAATGATATTTCACCATCTGCCAACACATAATTAACAGCAAACTCAGGACCATGCAATTCTCGCTCAACAATAATTGTTGCATTGTCTGAGATACTGCGAGCGTATTTATATGCAGCCACAAGTTCTTCACGATTCTTGCAATAACTCATACCGCGATTGCCACTCTTATCTACAGGCTTCACAACTACAGGATATTTCACATCTTTAAGCTCATTCTCTGTAAGGGCATCAGTTAGATAATAATCCGTTGCAACTGGAGCTCCAACTTTCTTACAAAGTTTCTTAAATTTAGACTTGTTTGTCGCAACTTCCCATGCTCTATCACTCGCACAGTAAAGAGGAAAATTCAAACGCTTCCCTAATTCACGAGATCTTGCTATATTAAAATCACTCGCCCCAGTGATTACAGCAGTAACCCCCACCTCACGACACTTCTGTTCCAAAAGGTCTGTATCAGTTGTGCTAATTAGCCATACCTCATCCGCAACCTCTTTTGTGGGGGAAGTCTCCATCAAATCTGCCACTATAACATATATCCCCCGTTTTTTTGCTTCATGCACTATATCAAGAGTGCCATAATCGCTACCAAGAACCAATAATTTTCTCATAGTTTATGAATGTATTTATAACTTAGATAATTCTTCCATATCTTCTTCCTTAGGTACCTCGCCACAGATTCTGACATATTCGCCCTCCGTAATAGTACCCGATTTACTAAAGTCAACCTTTCCTAAGGCGAACTTAATAGAATATAATATTGCCTTTGATAAGAAAGGTATAAAAATCAAACAGAAAAGTATTGTAAACAGCTTCGAAGATCCGGTATAAAGAATCATAACATTTATCAAGCCAATGCTCACCATAATACATTTCAAGAACAAACTTGGTTTATACTTTAGGTTCCTGCTTTGTGAGATGCGAGTGATATCATTCAGCAATGTCTTTGATGCAGAATCAAGTGAAGTAACAGCAAAAGCAAACATTGTAAGCGCAGTTAAAACATAAATTACCCAACCGCGAGAAAATGACAACGTGTAGCCTGTTGCTGCCGATACCAAGTGCCAAAAAACCGTAAGCACTATCAGTGAAATTGTACCATACTTTATAATACTCCTGATAGAATAACCATTACTACAATATGCTACAAAGCGACCACAAAAAATAGCCCAAGACACAACCGTAGCCTCAAAATACCACCAATAAGGATTTGTCAACAATTCCAACCAAGGTTCTCCACTAATCATTCCTTGAAATGGAAGAATCTTGCTTGTATCAACACCTTCGGTACTATAGGTATTAATGGTTGTAAACAAAGCTATTGTTGTAATTATGAATAGATATATATTTATGCGAGAGTATTTTACAAGCAAGTCATATTTTACAGACAAGGCTGCCAACACAACAAACGCTACAATTATTGTAACAATAGCAGATAGCTGAATAACATTGCTATCTATATCCAATGGAAGCATAATCGTTGTTGCAGCCATAGGTATTGATGTTGATAGACCAACAATAATAGACAACGAATTCAATATGACACTCGACCTTCTTTTAAAAGTGGCAAGACTATATATTCCAGCTGTTATCATTATGGTGGTTTGCCCTAGCGTATAAAACAAATCCGCATTCCATGTACCATAAGTATTCTGAAGTTCTGAAGGAAAACTACCAACAAGATATACACCAGTAAAGGTACAAGCCAACATCGCCATATAACTAAACTTGCTCTTTATCACCTTATGTTGGTCCGGCAACCAAACAATTCTATTCCCATGATTAGAAACGAACAAAAACAGATTAGCAATAAAGCTAAACAAAAATACACCAAGATAAATACAAAGCATTACGGGATAATCAGAACCATCACCCTCCAAAGCATTCATCCCTTGGAAATGAGTAACTATTTTTTCAAATAAGTTCATTAGTAGAATTTATTAAAATTTAGAATGTGAAGTCGACACCAGCCACTAAACGGGGATTTTTCTTTAGATAGTCATTCCCCCAGAGATAAAAGTTCCATCTTTTATGGGTGTAATAAAAGCCCAAAGCAACATCTGCATCTTGGTCAAATTTCCATGAATAAATTGTCCCCAGCATTGGCGTAATTGCATCCCCATTCTTTATTGTAAATAAATAGCCTAAATATGCATATTGTGAAATAGTGTTTGCAATATCTTTGTTTATACCCCACCAAGTATTGCCACACCAAAATAATCTGTTATCTTTTGTTATTGCACCATTCATATACAAAGCTGCAGTTACATATGAAAATTTCATACTATTGTTCAAATCAAAGGATGGAGTAACTTGTCCTCCGATATTAAAATACTTATCTATTTTCAAGCCATAACGTAATAAAGCCCCCATATAGGCAGCCCCTATACCAGTATATAAATCAAGACCAGAAGCAAAACCTGAACCAATTCCATATTGAAACGTTGTATAAGTTTCTTGCATATTTTCCCCAGGTCTCACTTTTAAAGATGTATAACTATACAACTTATCTTTATTAGGAGTGCCTGCAAAATAAGGAATTTGAGCAAGCAAATAACAGCTTTGCAAAGTGCACAAAGCAAAAAATAGTAATTTCTTCATTTCGTCTTCTATTTTAGTAAGCACTCATCATACAGCTACAACACCTTAATGGCATCATAGCCTACATTTAGTTGTTTTTTAATTAAACTGTTAGTATCCAATTTTGACATATCCTTCTATAGAAGCCACATCAAAGCAACGGGGGCCTTTATTGTTTATGATATTTACCGTCACTCTCATAACAGACTGTATTACCTGCACTCATCGTACATTAAAACAAGTTTTGACGATAAAAGCAAAATTCCTGCGACTTTACCATCAACCTAGCTTACATCATAGTCTAACTTCATGACAATGTACTTCACCCTTACTACAAGTCTTGAGGAAGCAATAATCTCAGTCCTATCAAAACCATATTTCCCCATAGCATTAATTAACTAGAGAAACTCGCCTAGCGGAATAAGGCGTACAATACAAAAGGAAAATAGCCTGATGAAACAGCCAATACATTAAAATTTACAGCAGGAATATCAGGCAAGAGATTTTTCTTACAAACAACAAATCTTTATCACCAATTATCAGATAATCCATCTCTGAAATTATATAAGTTCAATAAATAATCATCTTTAGGATCACAGTAACAAGTGGAAGTCCAATCAATTGTATAAAATATAGTCTTTTGAATCATAAACTCCCCAAATAGGTTCAAATGCCTATAAAGAAATATTTTTTAAACTTTGGTCGTGAAAAGCCACAACAATTTCATTTAAGAGTTCTCAAAAAATAGACTCTATCTTTTCATCAGATCCCCCCCAAAAAAACAAATGACCTTTTATTAATCAAAAACTTATCCAAAGATTCGTATCAAACCGTCATCATATTATTTAATTTGTAACCATTAGACTAGGATTAGTTATATGAAATCAAACTTTATTTATTATTTAAAGAACGGTATTCTTTCAAGAATGCTTCCCAAACCTTATGCTGTTCATAACGTTCCATAATCATCGAACGAGCGCGTCTTGCCATCTCTTTCACTTCACCATTCCGATGATCATAGAACCACTTCATTGTTTCATACAAAATATTTTCATCACGCGGGGGAATGACCCGACCATTCACACCATCCTGAATTATTTCATTACACCCACTGATATCCGTTGTTATGCATGGAATATCCAAAGCACCAGCTTCCATAAGAACCACACCAAATCCCTCTCTATATGATGGTAAAACAAAAACATCTGACATACACATAAATGGTCTGACATCTTTTTGTTTTCCATAATAATGAATATTAGGATGTGTTTCTATTTCAGTTCTAGTAATTATTTTTATAGGATTATCACTATCTTCAAATGCTCCTACCATCACTAAATTTATATTATGATATAAACCTGCCAGTTTCTTAAATGCCATAATCAATTCATTCACTCCCTTATCTTTCACTATCCGGCCAACAAAACAAAAAGTAAAGTCCTTGCCCGCATCTATATTCGTCAAAGGACACTCTACAATAACATTCTTCCGGTTAAACTTTTCAAGGTCAATACCATTGGCACTCCCATTTCCTATAACTTTCAATTTAGAAGCTTTACAAATCCCATCTGCTATTAATGATGTTTTCACTCCATTACTTACACAAAGAACCGTTGTGGAACAATAACAAGAAATACGCTCTATCATTTTTAATAGAGACTGCATCAATCCACTACATCCTTGATATCGAAGTCCATGACACATATAAATTCTGGTAGATACACCTGTTAGTTTTGCAGCAGTCATTGATAAGAAACTCCCTTTAGGAGTATTTCCATGAACAATATCAGGTTTTGTTCTTCTGAAGAAAATGAGGAACTTTATGAGACTTTTAAAATCATTTAAAAGAGAAATCGGCCTTTTCATTGGAATACAATACGTCCTAACACCTTCTTCATCACCAAATTTTTCAAGAGCACATTCATCAGATGAGATAGCAACCATATCAAAATCATTACTTAAATATGATAATTGCCCTTTAAAAAAGTATAATGATGAAGGAATTGTGGTTACAATATAAAAAAGTTTTTTATTCTTCATTTATATGCTTTATCTTCATTTTAAAATAATCCTTGGTTTCAGTAATAAATTAGACTTATTCTGAGGATTAGTCACAATAGCCCTACACTTTCAATATTTTTCATGATTGTAGTGTTGTATCCACGACAATAATATACGTCCCCATTTGTGTTGAAAAGAAAAGGAATGCATTTTGCAACAAATTAATATATAACTGATTCTTTTATTAAAGTATATATAATATCAAATTTAATATTCCTATATTAATATGTCTATTTACTACTAATACATTTAATCAAATCTTCTTTAGATAAACATGTAGTCTCTGCCAATGGTATTCTACGCCTTTTACTAATGAGTATATCTGTTCTACCAAATAAGGCAAATACCATATAAACTATAATCTTAATTATGGTATACATGCTATTTTTAATAAACCAAAAACAAGACTTTTCATACTTCTTATAACGAAAATATATTCTAAGTAAAGTTTTTTGTGTTTGAATATATTTTCTTACTACTGGTATGCCAAACTCTCTATAAAATAATAAAGGCCTATTTAATGCCCAAAATTTACTTTTAGAAGCTGTTCTGCTCCATAATTCCATATCCTCAGCTCTTAATGCCCATTCACAATATGGGTTAGCTCTAAACCACTCTAACTTACCCATTACCGTAGGATGAATAAAGCTATTAACTCTTCCACTACACATACCAGACCCCATAATATTATTATTATTATCAATTATCATAATAGAAGTACCTAATACATCTACATCCGGATGAGATTCAAGAAATTTTACTTGTTCTTCAATACGAGTAATGTACATAATATCATCCGCATCCATTCGCGCATAATACTTACCAACAGCTATCTCTATTGATTGATTCAAACGAGTAACCAAACCTTTATTTTGTCCATCATCTATCACTTTAATACGAATATCACGCAAAGCATACTCCTGCATGATGGCTAACGAGCCATCTGTACTTCCATCATTAACAAGATACAACTCCCAATCTTGAAAAGTCTGATTCACTACAGATTGTATTGCATCTCTCAAATAACTTTCTCCATTATAAACTGGAATAGCAATAGTAACAAACATAAAAGATCATATTTTAGCATCCAATTTTAACTCATCAGATAAAAATTACTCCAATAAATGTTCTTCTAATAAATTAAATCAATTTTAGAGAGTATCCATTTCAACAATTATAAAGAATAATTACTCACAATCACGAGTTATGATATTAGAATATTTTTTTTAGCAAACAAATTATATTCTTCATTCTGCTTTGCTAACAATGCAATTGAAATAAAAAGGAATAATTCTACTTCCCATAATGCATACGGTCTCTGCCAGAAAGAAGCTACATATAATAATAATAGCCCCCTAACAAATGAAGATTTAGAATACCAAACTATAACAAAAAAAAATACACTTAATACTACAAGTCCCAAAATACCATATTGAACAATAAATACTTTATATGAACTATTCCCCCCTTCACCGGAAATAGTACTGATATTATCACCACCAATACCTAAAAGGACATGTTCTGTTTTATAGAATTTGTTATTATAATAGTACTCAAAATCCTCTGATATCCTATTATTTCCTTTAAATCCCTTATCTTCATCATATTCCAATCGCAGTAATATGGCTTGAGAAAAATATGAATTTGGAAAAAAATTATAAGCCATCGTACAAGTCATTAATATCATTAGCAAGAAAGTGATAGTCTTCAAAAGATTTCCAAACGATAATTTATAAATAACCATTCCCAAGAACAATAGCATATATGCAGCTAATGACATTGACAACAATGAAGACAGAAAAATAATTATACCTTGCCATGACCTCATATTGTACCTTATCATATATAACATTAAAGATGAAATCATACCAAGATGACCTGGCTCTAAAAAAATTGACTGAAATCGGGGAAAAGGAAATGAAGTTATAGGAAGTATTAAAAACAAGCTATTACTAAATCCCCATGAATAATATGGATCGTTAATAGATACCTGATAAGAGTAAATTGGCATTCCCAATATTACTAACACATATATTATTGTAGAAAATAAAAGAACTCCAGCATAAAAATTAATAAAGATTTTCACCAATGATGCTTTTTCTTCGGACAATAATAATATAACCAATGAAGTACAAATAAAATGTCTAAATATATATTCTACAAATCGTTTTGCATCATTGATATGAGGAACATCAACAACTGTATACAAAATAAAACAAAGGATTAATAAAACACAATGTTTTTTATTGATCCTTCTTGCAAAAGGTAATCTAGTTAATATAAAAAATATAATTAGAATATACAAAATAGCAGGATTGTCCCATACAAACCAAGGTTTCATGGAACAAAGCATTATAAAGGACATCAAATATAAAGATATACGGCTTAATAGAATTTTAGAAATCTTCATCAAACTACTTTTTGCTAATCATATGCTTAAAATCTGCATTTTTCTTCCTAAATAATTTCAAAAAGCACTCCACAAGATCTTTCATAAACAATAAATACCCCCCCTGATAGTGCCGGATAATACGAATAAAGCGAGACACTAATACTATAAAACCAAAATGTGAGTAAAATTTTAAATATACGCAAACATTGAACCTATATTTCAAAAGTCCCTTACTCTTCAAAAAATCATTTATTTTAAAAGCAGCAGATAATCTTTCGTCACACCTCTCTCTATTTACAAATAATTCTAACGAGCCTTCACGTACTGTCACACAATATATCTTAGTTCTATCTGCAATAACCCTCTGAGCATAAAAACCTGATGTGATAGAAAACCATATATCATTTGCAACAATACGTTCCTCAAAATACAAACTATTTGTTTCAACCAACTTTCTTGATACCATTTTAGATACCGGACCATACAATTTAAAACGCAATGAATTAACATCATTAAGAGATATTGCCCTTTCTACAAATTTATTAATTCTCATATCACGATTAGTGACTTTCAAACTATCAGAAAACACACTATTAACTCCAAAATAAACAATATCATATAAAGAATCTTTATAAGTATCGATACTGCCTAGAAAACAAGCATTAAAAAAATCATCAGCATCAGCAAATATCAACCATCGCCCTACCGCATGCTCTAACCCAACATTTCTAGCAAAGCCAGCCCCTTTCCCTTCTTTTGTGAAATACACTTCCACGCATTCCTCCAACACACCTGGAAAGTTTGCAAAATCAACTATTTCAGGATCGCTGTTGTCATCAACAATTATAATTTGCACATCTTTTCTTCGAGGAATAGATTTTAAGCAACGCTGAAGTAAATGAGGAATATTTTTATGTGGAATTATTATTGAATAATTTATTTCATCCATAAAATCACATTTTTTATAAATCAATAAATATTACACGTCGCTTATATAAAAATTACAATCTTCCATCTATCTGCTCAATAGGTAAAACACCCTTTACATCATAGACAATTCCTTTCATAGAATCTTTAAGAAATGCTCTAATATTTTTATTTTTAAACTCATTATGAGCTACACCAAGAATTACAGCATCGAACTGATGATACAAATTTTCATATTTTTTATCTGTAATCATAATATTATATTCTTTCTTTACATGACAAGCATCAGCCCATGAATCATAAATTACAATATTTGAAGTATATTCTAACAAAGTATGATAAATATCAACAATTTTTGTATTACGAATATCAGGACAATTTTCTTTAAATGTTATTCCTAAAAGTAATACCTGAGCATTTTTTACCAATACCCCTTTTTTATTCATCAATTTTATCACCTGACTAGCCACATAATCGCCCATTCCATCATTTAAACGGCGAGCTGCTGACATTATACGAGGAAGGATACCATATACTTGTGCTTTCTGAATCAAATAGTAAGGATCTACACTAATACAATGCCCCCCTACCAAACCTGGTTTTAGTTTAATGAAATTCCATTTACTTGATGCGGCCTCTATCACGTCATTAGTGTCAATACCCATAGCATTGAATATTTTAGCGAGCTCATTCATGAAAGCAATATTCACGTCACGCTGAGAGTTTTCTATAATCTTCGATGCTTCCGCCACTCTAATACTAGGTGCTTTATGCGTACCATTCACAAGAACAGAGTTATATACACTGTCTACAATATTTGCTATTTCGGGTGTGGAACCAGAAGTCACCTTTTTAATCTTTTCCACTGTATGCTCTTTATCTCCCGGATTAATACGTTCAGGAGAATAGCCTGCGAAAAAATCCACATTAAATTTCAATCCCGATATTTTTTCTACAATAGGCAAACATTCCTCTTCTGTTACTCCTGGATAGACTGTGGATTCATATACCACAATATCCCCTTTGGAAATAACTTTCCCCACAGTTTCACTTGCTCTCCATAAAGGAAAAAGATCCGGACGATTATTTATATCTACCGGAGTGGGAACTGCAACAATGTAAAAATTGCAATCACAGATATCTTCAATGTTCGAAGTACAAACAAAACCGTAATTGCAAATAGCCTCTTGAAGCAACATATCAGATACTTCTAAAGTGGCATCATGTCCTGCCATCAATGCATCTACGCGAGCTTTATTCATATCAAATCCAACTGTTTTATACTTAGTTGAAAAGAGACGAGCCAAAGGAAGCCCTACATATCCTAAACCAATGACACAAATTTTAATTGAATTCATGATTACAAGTATTTTTCTAATTATGTAAACTACAAGCAAGTTTTTTTATAAAGTGAGGTGCTAAATATGCATCCTCTCTCCACAATTGCGAAGTATCTCGTAAGAAAGAATATATTATCTTGGAATAGACTAACATTATGTTCATAATTTTAAATCATGGAAATATAAAATGAACTATGACATAATAAATTTATTCATACATTCGATGAATTACCAATTCCAACTTCTGTCTTATCATACTACGCTCAACAGACGATAAGCCAAAAGAAAAAACAAATATTAAAAGAATGACCACTGAAATCAACGAAGTAAGAATAACAGTAAAGAATGTATCTGGAAAAAAGCTATGGATATAATTACAAATTATCCAAGTTACAATTCCAATAGCCATACTACGAGCAAATACTGCAAATAAATAATGTGATATATTGCATTCTGGTATATATCTTTTTAAGAGAAAAATACGGAAAAAAATAGCAATTATACCAGTTAAGATATCAGGACATAATGCATAATAAGGTGGATAACCATATGACAAGAGGATATAACCAATAGGTAATTCCGACAACATGATAACACATATACCTATCTGAAACCACTTAATCTCTCCGGTTGCCTGCAAAGCTGTAGTCACTGTACCAGTAACCGTATAAAGAATAGATACAATCATAGATATTATCAAGAATATAGAAGTATATTCAGGCACATTCCCCAACCATAACGTAAGTACATAATCCACATTTATCAAAAATGGAATGGAAATCAGAGCTAACAAATAAAAAGTATATCGTGCACCAGAATATACCAAGTTCAAACAGCTTTCTACATTTCCACCAGCATATTGCTTGGTTATTTGAGGAAACAAGGCCATCGAGAAATTAGACGAAAAAGTAGAGACCAAGCCACTCACCTGCATAGCTATACCTCTTGCTGCATTAATAGAAGTACCATAAAATAAATTAAGAATGATATTTGATCCCTGATCCTTAAATGAAAAGCCCAGATTACCCAAAACACTCCATCCGGCAAAAGAAAACATCTTTTTCAGTAATCTTCTATCCATTAGAAAACTATAGGTACACTCCTCAAAATGTCTTTTGCAATAGAAACTATAAAGAATACGAACTGCAATACTTGCTACAAAAACACCAAAAGCATAGAATATCAGTTTATCATAAGGAAATACCAATAGTAAAAATACCGCCCCCAACCTCAGACATGCATCAACAATACCTATATAAGCAAAAGCTCTCATATGCTCATGAGCGACTATACAAGAATTATAAGGGACACTTACCACAGTGACCATAAAAGTGAATACAGAAAACTGATAGACCCAGTTGGCAGCCACCATTCTATCCGCATCAATTACCAACTGAGTATTGACAAACCATAATCCGATAGTTTCAGCCAATAGAAAAATGATGACCGCTATAATTACATGGATATTTATTGACGTACAAAATACAAGATTCAGCCTTTTCTTGTCTCCACGTCCCAATTCATACGAGATAAACCTTTGTGAAGCGGCAACCATAGCAGAATTCAGAAAAGCGAACATAGAAACCATGCCTCCAACTACATTGTACACTCCATAATCTGAGACTCCCAATGTTTTCAATATGACTCTACTGGTGTACAAGCCAATAAGTATCATTAAAAACATACGGACATAGAGTAGCAAAGTATTTTTAGCAATACGGCGTTTATCTAGATTTTGCTCTGTCGTCACTATTGTATTAAACTTTTTTGCTTTTTATTTATTACCTAAATAACCAAAATATTAGACCGTAGTTTTGCTTATATTCTCAAAGAAAGGAAAAAATACAATGGGCTCTACGGCTTACATTCCACTACCTCAAACGGATATGGATTTTCTTCGATATTTTTCAATTCTTCGATGATTACAGTTTGTTCCGAAGTCAAATTATCTTTGTTCCAACCTTCAATAATCGCATAGGCTTCTTGAAACAAGACCTCTTCATAAACCTCCCCATATGTATAAGTCAGTAGTCGGACTTTAAGTAAAGAAGCAGGCAACTGCTCCAAAACAAGACAAATCCGATTCAATACCATTTGTTTCTTTTGCTCCTTATCCCCATCATCATAAATGGTAGCATTATACCCCATCAAAAGAGCCAGACACAAATTCGCCTCCTCTTCAACATCGGAACTCTGAGCAGAAAAAAGAGAATCGGACTTAACAAGCACTTCCTTATTCAACCGGCAAAAAGTGTCGGAATAGACCGGCTCACCGTCCATACCAAGATACATCAGCTCATGAGCTGCATGCTGAAGCTCAAGAGCACGGGAAGTTAAATCATTCATTATTATGATATATGATTAAAATATAAGATTATACTTATTTAGAAGTCACCCGATTATTTTCAGATAGGATTTGGGGACTTTGACACTTGCCGTCAAAAGATCTTTAATACGGATAACGACGTATGTTTTATTGGCTTCGATGGCAACCTCACCTTCAATACCGCTGAGTTCGCCTTTGATAACTTTTACTTTATGCCCAACAGTAAGAATTTCGCTATCAAGGCTGACACCGTCAGGATTCAAATCCATTACGAACATAAAGTCCTCCATTTGCTTATCCGGTACCACTAGCATGGAATGTGTAGCAAGGTCCTTCATATAAAAAAGGGGGACATTATAGATGTTGGAAATATCGCAGGCTGTCTGCTTGGTGGAATGAACAAATACCAGATTGCGGATTACCGGAACTTCACTGCGTTTACGACGATACTTCAATTGAGAAATGACAAAGCGCGTGGGGAGATAATAGTCAAGATCCAAATGCTCTTCCGATTTAAGTCGGTCCAAAGATTTCCGGACTGTGAATTCCTGCTTGTCACGGGTACGAGCCGCGAACCAATATTTCTGTTGTTCAGCCACTTAGGAATTTTCTTTCGAATGAATCAGCTCAGTTCCGGGTGCGCTTCGCGGTTTGAACGAGACATTTTCCCACTCAAACCGTATTGTACACTTTTGCAATGATAATAAGCTATTAAAGAAGATATTAGACTCATAGAAGTGTCCAATAAACGTTCGTTTAATAAACGTCTATTTTTAAGAAAATAAGTAGAGGTATAAAAGTTAAAAAGGAACAGAACTTTAAGATGTTAAATATTAGACGTACAATGCTGCAATTCAATATATTAATATAAAACAAAAATCACTTTGGGAATATTTTTATTAAACATTTTGTTAGTTCAAAAAATACGGCTTATCTTTGCGTCCATTAAACGAACGTTTAAAAAACACCTCATCATTTCCAATATATCATTCTACATTCCAATATCTTACCCTCATAAATGCATTATTGAAGTTTCGCAAAGATGCCTGCTGATAAATGGGAATTTATCGCACAGAACGCAAGTGAAATAAAAGCCCACTTCCATAACCTATGGAGAGAGTGAAAGCCCATGGATTTCTATCTAAAACACAAGCATTCCTTTGCGTTTCGCCCTTGCTTGGTCTACTGTTGCATAAGGAATTAGTGACGCCTAACGGCCATGAACAACCCTGCTAACGGCCATGAGGCAATCGTTTAACGACCATAAGCAGGGTTGTTCATGGCCGTTAGGCGTCACTAACTCCAAGGCTTTTACAGATGAAGTACGTAGCCCGCGCCTATTGCGCACAAGGCACAAATGTATTGTACAGCAACTTAAAAGACATTAGACTCCATTATTCATAGTCGGGCAAGCTCGAAAATGCAGGAAAACTACACCGACCGATTTATGTAACCCACGCGCGGTATTATGGTAGAGGATAATAAGTTACGGCAAAACTCAGACGTTTTTGGCAGGTGGAAGCAAATTTTGCTTCCACCTTTTCAGGTTGCTTCCACCGCAGAGTAAATGCCGATGGATAGGGAGATACAGGAGGTGGGTGAATGTGTTTTTCATAGTATTAGATTTAAGGTTAACAAAGGTTGGAGTACAGCGGTACTCCTTTTTTTATGCCCATACGTACCGTCCCGGTTCTCCAATAAAATTTTCACGTAAAATGCAAGGCAACTTTTTATATCCATTTAGTTTTTGGCTATCTTTGCACTGCTTTCGGCGGGCATAGGCACGCATAAAGCAGCTTAACTAACAATAAATCAATAATTAAAAACAGAAAATTATGGCAATGCATACATGGTTTGAATGTAAGATCCGTTACGAGAAAACAATGGAAAATGGAATGAACAAGAAGGTGACCGAACCGTACCTGGTAGATGCCCTCAGTTTTACGGAAGCGGAAGCACGCATCATCGAAGAGATGACGCCGTTCATTTCGGGAGAGTTCACCGTATCGGACATCAAACGTGCCAACTATAGCGAATTGTTCCCCAGCGAAGAGGAAGCTGCCGACCGCTGGTTTAAATGTAAACTGGTTTTCATCACACTGGACGAGAAAAGCGGTGCGGAAAAGAAAACCTCTACCCAGGTATTGGTGCAGGCTGCCGACCTGCGTGATGCAGTGAAGAAACTGGATGAGGGCATGAAAGGCACAATGGCCGACTACCAGATAGCATCTGTAGCGGAAACCGCCATTATGGATGTATATCCGTACAGTGCAGAGCCCGACGACAAACCGGAAGTTTAATTTAAGTGATGAGTTATAAGTTATGAATTATTATTGCGACCCATAACTTATAACTCATAACTCATAACTCAAAAAAACGATGATTGCAGAGAATTTAAAACAAGTACTGAGCGAACTGCCTGAAAAGGTACGGCTGGTGGCTGTTTCCAAATTTCACCCCAACGAGGCGATAGAAGAAGCGTATCGTGCCGGCCAGCGTGTGTTCGGAGAAAGTAAGGTGCAGGAAATGACCACCAAATACGAAAGTCTGCCCAAAGACATAGAATGGCATTTCATCGGGCATCTGCAAACAAACAAAATAAAATATATCGTTCCTTACGTAGCGCTGATTCATGGCATAGACTCCTACAAGCTGTTGGCCGAAGTGAACAAGCAGGCTGCCAAAGCCGGAAAAACCGTCAACTGCCTGCTGCAGCTGCACATTGCCCGGGAAGAGACCAAGTTTGGATTCAGCTTTGACGAATGCCGGGAAATGCTGGCAGCCGGTGAATGGAGAGAGCTCAAGCATATCCGGATATGCGGATTGATGGGCATGGCCACAAATACGGACAATGACGAACAAATCAAAACAGAGTTTTGTTCTTTAAGTAGCTTCTTCAATGAAGTGAAAGCCAAGTGGTTTGCTGATGCAGAGTCATTCCGGGAACTGTCCATGGGAATGTCTCACGATTACCACGAGGCCATTGCAGCCGGAAGCACCTTGATACGTGTAGGAAGCAAGATTTTTGGAGAAAGAAACTATTAACCATAAAAAATCATTATCATGGCAACATTAGAAACTACTTTTGCAGGGCTGAAACTCAGAAACCCCATTATCGTCAGCAGCTCCGGACTGACAGACAGCGCCGCCAAGAACCAGAAACTATCTGAGGCCGGCGCAGGTGCCATTGTGCTAAAATCACTCTTTGAAGAGCAAATCATGATGGAGGCTGACTGGATGGGAGACCCGAACATGTACCCCGAAGGCAGTGACTACCTTGTAGGATATATCCGCGAACATAAGCTGGGTGAATATCTGAACCTGATTAAGGAAAGCAAAAAGGTTTGCAATATCCCCATCATAGCCAGCATCAACTGCTATCAGAATGCCGACTGGGTGGAATTTGCCACCAAAATAGAAGAAGCTGGTGCAGACGCACTGGAAATCAATATCCTTGCACTGCAGACGGATGTACAGTATACATATGGAACCTTCGAGCAACGCCACATCGACATTCTGAGCCACATCAAGAAGACGGTCAAGATACCCGTCATCATGAAGCTGGGCGACAACCTGACCAATCCGATAGCTCTGATAGACCAGCTGTATGCCAACGGTGCCGCCGCAGTAGTGCTGTTCAACCGCTTCTACCAGCCGGACATCAACATTGAGAAAATGATACAAGTATCCGGCAACGTATTCAGCAATGAAGCCGATTTGTCTAAAGCCCTGCGCTGGATAGGCATCGCTTCGGCAGCCGTAAACAAGCTGGACTATGCCGCTTCCGGTGGTATCCACTCGCCCGAAGGCGTTGTCAAGGCAATATTAGCAGGTGCTTCGGCCGTAGAGATATGCAGTGTGCTTTATCAGAATTCAGCTACCATCATTGAAGAATACATCCGCTTCCTCAACTTGTGGATGGACCGCAAAGGTATGGAAACCATCAGCCAGTTCAAAGGTATTCTGAACGTAAACGACCCGAAGGGAGTCAATACCTTCGAACGTACACAGTTCTTGAAATACTTCTCTTCACATGAATGAGACAAAAGACTGACAAGAAGACAATAAAATTGAAAGGGTGATAACACTACAATGACGTTATCACCCTTTCATTTTATACTATACCGCTATCTTTTTATTTCTTCTTATCCAGCGCCTCAAAGCAGGAATTCTTGCTCACGAACTCCGGAACAATATCCTTCATGGCAGCAACAATTTTCATCTGGTCATAGGTGTAACTTACATCAATCAGCTTCTGGATACGCTCCTTCACCTCGTCATAGTCATACTCACGCACCGTGGCAATCATAATCTTCTCATGATAGGTGGGCTTTGTAAGCTCCTTCACATTCAAGAGTTCCTCGTAGAGCTTCTCGCCATGACGGAGACCGGTAAATTCAATCTTCACATCCGTACGTCCGGAAAGGCTGATCATACGCTTGGCAAGGTCCACAATCTTCACCGGCTTACCCATGTCGAAGATGTAGATTTCACCGCCGTTGCCCATACTGCCGGCCTCAAGAACAAGGCGGCAAGCTTCGGGAATGGTCATGAAGTAACGGATTATCTCAGGATGGGTCACTGTCACCGGGCCGCCACGCTGAATCTGGTCGCGGAAACGGGGAATGACAGAACCGTTGGAACCCAGCACATTGCCGAAACGCGTAGTGATGAACTGAGTGGCATGGCCTCCCTCCTTCTGCAACTTCTTCGCAAGAGACTGCACATAAATCTCGCAAATACGCTTGGAACAGCCCATCACGTTTGTAGGGTTAACAGCCTTGTCCGTAGAAATCATCACAAACTTCTCGGCACCGTATTTCACGGCAAGATCGGCAACGGTGCGCGTGCCGAATACGTTCACCTGGATGGACTCGGAAACGTTGTCCTCCATCATCGGCACATGCTTGTAGGCGGCCGCATGGAAAATATACTGGGGCTTGAACTCCTTGAAGATATCCTCCATGCGCGTGGCATTGGAGATGTCGGCTATGATGGTCTCGGCATCAATGTCACGCCAACGGTCCTGAAGTTCCAGACGGATGTCGTGCAGAGGGGTCTCGGCCTGGTCCACTAAAATAAGTTTATAGGGATTGAACGAAGCCACCTGGCGCATGATTTCGCTACCGATGGAGCCGGCGGCGCCCGTAATCATCACACGCTTGCCCTCCAGATGAGAGGCAACCTTATGGATATCTATCTCGATGGGATTGCGCTGAAGCAAGTCCTCAATCTGAATTTCCTTCAACTGTGTGCGGCTCAGCGCCTGACCGTTCCACTCGCTCAAAGGAGGCGCGGTCATCAGTTTGATGTTGTGCACCAGCAGGCGGTCAGCCATGTCGGACTTCTTCAGTTCCTCCATCTTGGCAGGAGAAATGATGATGGTCTGCACATCGCGGTCGTTCAGCACATCAATCAGCGTATCATCGTTGGGGAACACCCTGACACCCATCATCACCTTGTTGATAAGCTCAGGTTCGTCCGCAATGAATCCGCGCAGACGGTAGTGGTTGCGCAGATTGACACGCAATGCCTTGGCAATGTTGACCCCGGCTTCCTTGGCACCGTAAATAAACACATTGGCACTGTGGGTGCCGTCGAAGTTCAGCGCCTCGAAGAAAGTCTTGACAATCACACGGGAGCATGCCATCATGGCAAAGCTGATGATATAAGACATGAACAGCACGCTGACCGGAGCCAGGTTAAACTCCAAATAGCTTTCCGTCAGGACGCTCGTTATCATCAGCAGTGCATACGACACCGTCAATGACACAAAAATGCGCATGATATCCACAAAGGAAGAAAAGCGCAACACATTGGAATACGTACGGAAAACACGGAAGAAAATCAAGTTGACAACAACCGTCCATAAAATGGTCTTGTCAATGGTAGAGGATTCCAAAAAAATGCTTCTGAAATCATATCGGAGAGCATAGGCCAACAGACTGGATATGACGATGATAAATACGTCAATTAATAGAATAGTCCATATCGGAAGCACTTTCGCGGAAAGATACCGATGAAAAAAATTTCGCTTCATTTCGCTTGACAGTTTTGTTTTAGGCGAGGCAAAGATACACTATTTTAGTCAAAACGGACAAGAAATCGATAAAAAAATGTTATAATAATTATTTATCGTCTATAAAGAAACTATCCCGCCTCCCTCGTTTTAACAGTTGGAAAGCGGGATGGAAATAATTTTACCCCAGAAAATGCGGTATCCGCTACATCAGATTACTTGCCAACTCGCTCAACTGGCTACGTTCTCCTTTCACCAGATTGACATGGGCAAACAAGTTCTGGTCCCTCATACGGTCTATCATATAAACAAGCCCATTGGACTGACTGTCCAGATAGGGTTGGTCTATCTGCTGAATATCACCGGTAAACACCATTTTTGTGCCTTCACCGGCACGGGTGATGATGGTCTTAATCTCATGCGGAGTCAGGTTTTGGGCTTCATCAATAATACAGTAGGTCTCGCTCAAACTGCGCCCGCGGATAAAGGCTAATGCCTCGATGACCAATTGTTCACTTTTTTGCATATCCTCCAAGCGTTTCACTTCAGAGGAATTGGCAGCGAACTGATGCTTGATTACATTCAAATTATCGAACAAAGGCTGCATGTAAGGAGCCACTTTCTCATTGGCATCACCGGGAAGGAATCCAAGGTCTTTATTGGATAGGGCCACGATGGGACGTGCCAGGAGAATCTGCTTGTAGTCGGTAAATTTTCCCAATGCGGCGGCCAATGCCAGCAGGGTCTTGCCGGTTCCCGCCTTGCCGGTCAGGGCAACCAACTTGATGTTCGGGTCGTTCAGCACCTCAAAAGCAAAGCTCTGCTCGGCATTGCGCGGCTCAATGCCATAATTCTTTGTCTTGTGGACCCGGCAAATCGAATGGGCAAAGGGATTATAACGCGCAAGCACACTGCTGCGGTCACTCTTCAGCACAAAACATTCGTTGGGACGAATGATGTCCTTAAAATCGAACTCGTTGATGTCCAGTCCTTCTTTGGAAGAATAAATGCGGTCTATCAGCGCAGGGTCAATACCCTCGAACACTTCATTCGACTTTTCGAATATATCCACATTGATTACCTTATCATTGATGTAGTCTTCGCACAGCAGACCGATGGAACGCGCCTTCATGCGCAGATTCACGTCTTTCGTGACAAGGATGGTTTTCATTTTAGGCTTTTTGGTAGAAAGCCAGTCCACTACCGACAGAATCTGATGGTCGGGGATGCGTTCGGGAAAGGAATCACGTACTCGGGGAGAGTCCACCATGCCTGCCACCACAAACAGACGGCCTAAGCCCTCTCCCAATGGCGCCCCTTTGGTGAACAGATTATCATCGGTAATCAAATCAAGCTCACGGACGAACTCACGCGCATTGAAATTAATCTGCTCATTACCTTTCTTGAATTTGTCCAGTTCTTCAAGGACTACGATGGGAAGATAAATGTCATTCTCTTGAAAATTCTTCAAACAGTTATAATCGTGAAGAATCACATTCGTATCAATCACAAAATTTTTCTTAGCTCCCATACACGTTAGATTTAAATTGTTAATACCTTTGCATAAGCTTAAGATAAGCTACACTGCAAGCAATTTCAAGCAAGCTTGATTGCGTTCGGTCTGCATTATCTTTGTCGCTTTTAAAGATAACAAATTAATAGGGAGAAAGGATTGCTTCTCCGTTAAATATTATAAAAGATGGATTATCAGGACACTTTAACTTACTTATATAACAGTGTGCCCATGTTTCAGCAAGTGGGCGGCTCAGCATACAAGGAAGGGTTGGAAAACACTCTGACCCTGGACGCACACTTCGAACATCCCCACCGCAGTTTCCGCAGCATTCATGTGGCTGGTACCAATGGAAAGGGTTCCTGCTCGCATACGCTTGCCGCCATACTGCAAGAGGCAGGATACAGGGTCGGGCTCTATACCTCGCCCCATCTGGTGGATTTCCGGGAGCGCATCCGGATTAACGGACAGCCTATACCCGAGGAATACGTCATCCGTTTTGTAGAGCAGGAACGTGGCTTCTTCGAACCCCTCCATCCCTCTTTCTTTGAGCTGACCACCGCCATGGCCTTCCGCTACTTTGCCGATGAAAAGGTGGATGTAGCCGTAATCGAGGTGGGACTAGGCGGACGCCTGGACTGTACCAATATCATCCGTCCGGATGTATGCATCATCACCAACATCAGTTTTGACCATACCCAATTCCTGGGGGACACCTTGGCAAAAATCGCAGGAGAGAAGGCAGGAATCATTAAAAGCGGTATCCCCGTTGTAATCGGCGAGACCACTCCCGAAACGAAACCGGTATTTCTGGAAAAAGCACAGACAACGGGTGCTCCCATCTACTTTGCCGAAGAGAATGACCGTGAAGACTATCCCGGAATAGAATACGAACTGAAAGGGCTCTACCAGCAGAAAAATGCCCGGACCATCCTCACCGCCCTCCCGCTACTGAAAGAAGCCGGCTACCGACTGGACGGACAAGCAGTGCGCAGTGGCTTTGCCCGTGTGGTGGAACTGACGGGCTTGATGGGACGCTGGCAAAAACTGCAGGACTCGCCCACCCTGATTTGTGACACCGGCCACAATGTGGGAGGTATCACCTACATTACAGAACAACTGAAACAGCAGGCTTACCGCCAGCTACACATCATCATAGGCATGGTGAATGACAAGGATATACGGGGGGTACTGGCCCTGCTGCCCCGGGAAGCGACCTACTACTTCACCAAAGCCAGCGTGAAGCGAGCATTGCCCGAAAGCGAACTACAGGAGCTTGCCGAAGCAGCAGGTCTGGAAGGACATTGCTATCCTGATGTACCTGCCGCCGTGCGGGCCGCACAAGAAAAAAGCCTCCCGGAAGATTTCATCTTCGTGGGAGGCAGCAGTTTCATTGTGGCCGACTTGTTAGCGAACCGCGATGCACTCAATCTCTACTAAGGCATCTTTGGGCAACGCCTTCACTGCCACAGCCGAACGTGCCGGGAAAGCACCGTCAAAATAGGTGGCATATACCTTGTTCATATCAGCGAACAAGGACATGTCTGCCAGAAAAACGGTTGTCTTCACAATATTCGCCATGCTCAGACCTGCCTCTTCCAGGATATGCTTTATATTCTCCAAGGACTGGCGGGCTTGCGCTTCCGTACCTTCAGCTATCACTCCGGTAGCTGCATCAATAGGCAACTGACCTGATACAAATACCATTCCACTGGCTTCGATAGCCTGGCTATAAGGGCCTATGGCGCCCGGTGCCTTCTGGCTGCAAATCACTTTCTTCATGATTGTCAAAGTTTGTTTTTATTAATAATCGAGTCTATTTTCTTTTTTGAAATAAAAAAAATCCGAAGTATATGCAGTATTCCGGAAATCCACGCATTTTATAAATAAAACAACGTAATTTCACTCATAACCTGTTATACCTAGACTTAACTCATTTAACACGGGGGAGTTCCCCAAAACAGAGGCTCTGCTTGCGAAAGCAGAGCCTTTATTCTATCCCATCCCTTTACTTGCAATGCTTCTCAATCAAAGCATCCACATTGGGGTCACCCAATTCCTTTGCCTTGGCAAAGCTGGCACAAGCTTCCTTGTCCTTCTTCATCTGCAGCTGGGCGATACCCATCAGACGGTAGGCCTCGGCATACTTAGGGTCTTTCTCCAGAGCAGCCTTCAGCACATTCAACGCCTCTTCGTAACGTCCCACGCGAAGATTCACCACTGCCAGTTCGGCACGGTAAGTCAAATCCTCCGGATTCAGTTCGATGGCTTTCGCCATATCGTCCAGCGCACGCTGGTACTGCTTGGCCTTCAAAGCAGCCTGCTCACGGTAATAGTAGAACATGTCGTTCACTTTACCGTTCACGGCATTGTAATAGGCGTCATAATCCAGCATGGCATTACGCGCCTGGTCTGCATTCATACGGGCTTGGGCACGCTCCAACAAATAAGGGGCGGCCTCCTCCGTATAGGGCTGGGTAAAGCGGGCCACACAACTGTCCATCAAAGCCAGTACCTCCTCGGCAGGCGCCTGCATCAATTCCTTGGTCTTGGCGGCACTGAAGAAGGTGGCCGGAGAGGCCAGAATGGTCTTATTCACTTTATCATAGCTGGTAAATGCCGACGGATAGTCCTGCTTGGCAAACTGGATGTCACCCTCCAACTGGACATAAACCGGAAGCTCGTCAATGGCTATCGCTTTCCGTACCTCGTCCAAAGCCTTGTCGAGCGACCAGTCCTTATAAACTTTCTCGGGCTTGCCCAATGCATAATTATAGATTATCTTGGCCCGGTTGTAATACACATCATCTTTCTTTGCGGCAACCTCCAAAGCCTTATCCATATCTGCGGCGACCTTATCCATGGAAGCATCTTCACGGGACATGAACAGATGCTGGGAAGCACGGCGCAGATAACCGTCGGCACTGGCAGGATATTGTGCAATGAAATCGTTCAGAGTCTCCATATACTTCTCCGGAGACAGTTGGGAAGAAGCCATGTAGAGGAACACCAAAGCCTGCTCTTCGGTATCGGGCAATGCCTTCTTAATACCGATGCCCTTCAATGACATATCTCCATAAGACAATGCGGAGATATTCTGCGACATGGCGAAATTGGCATCAATGGCATAGCAGATGGTAGCCGTGTCTTGTCCGGAGGACTTCTGCGCAAGGCCGAAGACCTGCCCGTCCACAGTCATCAGCGGACAACTCACCATCTTGTCCTTCAAACGCATATCAAGTGTATAATAGGAATAGTTACCGGAAATCTTATCAGCTTCCTTTACTTTCCCGGCAGTGAAGGAACGGTCCTTCTGGGTGGAATAAGGCAGCAGATATACATCCGCACCGACGGCCGGAGCCACAGCAGCCAAAGTGAGTGCCGTGACTTTCTTTCCGGGGATGCCGACACGGAACTTGACAACATCGTACATGTCATCAGCTCCCATAATGGCCTCCACCGGCATCTGTGCCCCGTCCGAGCTCATCACAACGGCGCGCCGGGCACCTTTGAACAAGGTGTAGTCAGAAAGCGCAACGCCATCTTCAGTGACAAAAAAGCCGTTTCCAGTATTCAGTATCTTATCGTCCTGGTCGTAGGTCACCACCGAAAAAACGGCACGTTTGGCTTTGTCTACCCACTTCGGGGCTTGTGCCACACTCCACTGAGCCAATAAACAGAGAGTGAGCATCAACAGCAATTTCTTTTTCATATCTTAGTTGGTTCTTTGTTTTACCGCTTCATAAATCAAAATGCCGGCTGCAACGGAAACATTGAGGGACTCGATGGTTCCCAACATGGGAATCTTCACCCACTCGTCACACAACGCCAGGTTGTCATAGGACACCCCCTTGTCTTCGGCACCCATAATGATGCACATCGGACCGGTATAGTCGGCTTTGGTATAGTCGTAATCGCCTTTCTCCGTGGCTGCCACGATATGGAAACCACTATTCTTGAGGAATTGCAGGGTCTCTTTCAGGCTGTGTTCGCGGCAAACGGGCAAAGTGTGCAAGGCTCCTGCCGAAGTTTTCATGGCATCTGCGTTGACTGATACACTGTTCCGTGCAGGGATAATCACGGCATCTACCGCCGCACACTCGCAAGTACGGGCAATGGCGCCGAAATTGCGGACATCCGTGATGCCGTCGAGCATCACAAACAGAGGATTCTTGCCCTGCTCGAAAAGGAAAGGTACCAAGTCCTCCGTCTTCTGGTAAGTGACTGAAGAGATGAAGGCAATCACTCCCTGGTGATTCTTACGCGTCACGCGGTTGATGCGTTCCACCGGAACGCGCTGTACCGGTATCAAAGTCCCTTTCAAGACAGCGAACAGCTCTTTTGACAAATCACTCTGAATGTCCTTCTTTACCAATATCTTGTCTATCTCTTTTCCTGCCTGAATGGCTTCTATCACGGCACGGACGCCGAAAATCATTTCACTGTTATCAACCATATATGGGTATTTACTATTTGACGATTTACTATTTACTATTTGATACTTCCAGCAATGCTCTGGCATTGTTCAGTGCGGCTTCGGTCAGCTTAGCACCACTCAGCATATGGGCTATTTCTTCCACACGTTCATCGTCGGTCAGACGACGGATGTGACTGTTTGTTTCCGTCTCGTTGTCCTGCTTGTACACCTTATAATGGGCGCGTCCGCGGGCAGCAATCTGGGGCAGATGAGTGATACTGATTACCTGGCGGTCCTGCTCGCCCATCTCCTGCATGATATCCGCCATGCGGTCGGCTATCTCGCCGGAGACTCCGGTATCTATTTCGTCGAATACAATGGTAGGAAGCTTGACGGCACCGGCTATCATTGCTTTGATGGAGAGCATGACGCGGGCTATTTCACCACCCGAAGCTACGGAGGAGACGCTTTGCAATGCCCCGTTCTTATTCGCGGAAAACAAGAAGTTCACAGTATCCGCCCCGTGTATGCCCGGCTCTTTGCGGGCACCTATCTCTACCTGGAAACGGACATTGGGCATGCCCAACGGAACCAGCCGCGCAGCCATCTGCTTCTCCACTTCACGGGCAGCGGCAGTACGCGCCTTGGTGAGGACGGCAGCCTGCTTTTTCACCTTATTATATAAAGCGTCGCAACGCGCTTTCAGTTCCTCGATGTGCTCGTCGGACGAAGTGATGGCTGAGAGTTTGGCGGCGTATTCATCCGTCAACGCCAGAAGTTCACCGACAGTGGAAACGCGGTGCTTCTGTTGGAGCGTATAAATCAAGTTCAGACGTTCGTTCACTTCATCCAGACGTTCGGGGTTGAACTCTATTTCATCCTCCTTACCCGACACTTCCTGCGAAATATCCTTCAACTCGATATAAGTGCTTTCCATGCGTTCGGCAAGTTCCCCGGCAACCGGATAAACCCTCTGCAGGCCGAGCATCGTATTCAGGCATTCCTTCAGCCCGGACAACAAGCCTCCTTCGTCCGAGTAGAGCGTCTGCCCTACCCGATAGAGTCCGGCCTTTATCTCTTCCGCATGGCTCAGCGTATCTGCCTCTTGCTCCAGCTCCTCCTGCTCACCGGCAGACAAGTGTGCCTCTTCCAACTGTTCCAGTTGGAAACGGATATAGTCTTCGTCCGACTTATCCTGATTGGCACGGGCAACAAGGGCCTCCAAATCCTGCTGTGCCTGCTTCCATGCTCCGAAGATATGCTGGTAAGCAGACAAGGCCTCTTCGTTATGCGACAAGATGTCCAGTACATTCAACTGAAACCCTTCCTTGTTCAGCAATAGGTTCTGATGCTGGGAATGCACGTCAATCAGCTGTTCTCCCAACTCCTTCATCTGAGCCAATGAAGCAGGCGTGTCATTGATGAATGCCCGGCTCTTGCCCGAAGCGGACACCTCGCGGCGCAGGAGGCATTCTTCCTCGTACTCCAACTCATTCTCCTCAAAGAAAGGCTGCATACCGTAAGCGGAAATATCAAAACGGGCCTCAATAATGCACTTCGAAGCTCCTACACGAATGGCTTTCACATCGGCACGCTGTCCCAGCAGCAGACCGATGGCACCCAGAATAATGGATTTTCCAGCACCGGTCTCACCCGTTATCACCGAGAAACCGCTGCTGAAGCTGATATCGAGCTTTTCAATAAGCGCATAATTCTGTATGTAAAGCGAACGCAACATAAGGATATTGACGATTTGACGATTTACTATTTACTATTTAAATCTTTCACCAGACGGTCTACGATGTCGGCAGCCACTTCGGCTTTGGACTTCAAGGGGTAGTCCGTCTTTCCCTGGTGGTCTATGATACTGATTTTATTGGTATCGCAACGAAAACCGGCTCCCTTGTCGTTCAGGGAGTTCAGCACGATGAAGTCCAGATTCTTGCGGTTGAGCTTGTCTTCCGCATTCATCTGCTCGTTATGAGTCTCAAGGGCAAAGCCTACGAGGAGGCGCCGTTGGTGCTCTGTATCGTTCTTCAGATTGCCTAAGAAAGCGGCTATGTCGCGAGTAGGTTTCAAGTTCAAACTCATCTCCCCGGTCTTTTCACGCTTGATTTTCTCATCCGCCACTTGTTCGGGGGTGTAGTCTGCCACGGCAGCCGTCAAGATGGCGGCATCGGCATGGACAAAGGCGGCGGATGCAGCCTCGAACATCTCCTGCGCCGACTCTACCGCATGGTACTGGTGCATCGGGAAGTAAGTGCCTTGCTGCACCGGACCGGCAATCAGTATCACCTTGGCCCCTCTGGCGGTACATTCATCTGCCAGGGCAAGTCCCATCTTGCCGGAAGAATAGTTGCCGATGAAGCGCACCGGGTCTATCTTCTCATAAGTAGGTCCTGCGGTTATCATCACTGTCTTGCCCACCAGGTCGCCATCTTTGGCAGCAAAGTACATTTCCAGGTGGCGGATGATATTCTCCGGCTCCTCCATACGGCCTTTCCCCACCAGATGGCTGGCGAGTTCTCCCGTAGCAGGTTCTATGATGTGGTTTCCATAAGAGCGGAGTGTATCCAGATTCTTTTGGGTGGAAGGATGGGCATACATGTCCAGGTCCATGGCAGGCGCCACAAACACCGGAGCTTTGGCGGAAAGATAGGTGGTAATCAGCATATTGTCTGCCACGCCATTCGCCATCTTGCCGATGGTGGAAGCCGTAGCCGGGGCTATCAGCATGGCATCTGCCCACAGACCGAGGTCCACATGGCTGTTCCAGGTGCCATCGCGTTGGGCAAAGAACTCACTGATAACCGGTTTGCTGGTCAGGGCAGAGAGCGTGATAGGGGTAATAAATTCTTTTCCGGCAGGCGTAATGACCACCTGCACCTCTGCACCACGCTTAATCAGTCCGCGAATAATATAGCATGCTTTATAGGCGGCAATGCTGCCCGTAATACCCAATACTATTTTCTTCCCTTTCAGTATATTTGCCATTTATTTCTGAGTCATTTCACGCAGACGTATCTTGGTCAGCGTGGCTTTGGTATTCAGGGTAAAATCACTGTTCAGAATCCAGCTGTAATAGCCGGGATCGCGCTTCAGAACATCGGATACCGACATGCCCTTGTACTTGCCGAAGTTGAATACTTCCACACCTTTGTCATCGTAGACCATACGACCGGCAAAGTCCACATTCTTGTTGAAGCTGGAATAGTCGGCAAGGAAAGCCACGTCATTCTGCAACTCCGGATAGCGGTCCAACTGCGACATCAGCACTTCGTAGGTGGCACGTGTATCAGCCTCTGCCGTATGGGCGTCTTCCAAATTCTTGCCGCAATAGAATTTATAGGCAGCAGACAGCGTGCGTTGCTCCATCTTGTGGAAAATGACCTGCACGTCCACAAACTTGCGGCGACTCATGTCAATGTCCACACCGGCACGAAGGAACTCTTCCGCCAGGACGGGGATATCAAAACGGTTGGAGTTGAAGCCCGCCAAGTCGCATCCTTCAATGTCATTGGCAATGTTGCGCGCCACTTCCTTGAATGTGGGGCAGTCGGCTATATCGGCATCGTAGATGCCATGAACGGCAGATGCTTCGGCAGGAATGGGCATTTCGGGGTTGATACGCATGGTTTTGGACTCCTCATTCCCGTTGGGATATACCTTGAGGTAACAGATTTCGACAATTCGGTCTGAGTTGATATTGGTACCCGTAGTCTCCAAATCAAAAAAGACTATCGGATTTTTCAGATTCAATTTCATTGTTTTTTCGTTTTATAAGCTCTGGCTATGAGCTATAAATTATAAGTTTAACTTACAAGCCACGAGCTACAAGTACCGTGCGGCATAATTGCGCAGCCACTTGTAGCTCGTAGCTCATAATCCGATTGCTAATATTCATCAGTCATTCAGCATCATCGGCATCAGCAGCATCAGCAAGTCTTCGTTCTCTTCCTGCTCTACCGGAATAATGACACCTGCACGTGAAGGATCTGCCAGTTCGATAACGATTTCATCGGCAGAAATGTTATTCAGAATGTCAATCAGGAAAGTGGACTTGAAACCGATGCTCATCGGATTGCCCGCATATTGGCAAACCAGTGTTTCTTCGGCCGATGTAGAGAAGTCGATGTCCTGTGCGGAGATGACAATCAGATTCTCCTGCATACGAAGCTTGATAAGGCTGCTTGCCTGCGAAGAGAAGATAGACACGCGGCGCAAAGCACCGAGCAGTTGCAGACGGTCTACCGTCACTTTATAAGGGTTGTTCTGCGGAATCACAGAGTTGTAGTTGGGATAGCGTCCTTCGATGAGACGGCACACCATGCGGTAGCTTTCCAATGTGAACACAGCGTTGCGTTCGTCGAACTCGATAGTCACCATGCCTTGTTCTTTCGGCAGCAGATTCTTCATCAGCGAAGCCGGCTTCTTGGGCAGGATAAAGGCGGCACGTTCGTTACCTTTGGCAGCCAGTGTCTTGCAGCGCACCAGCTTATGACCGTCTGATGCCACCATCGTGATGTCCTCCGTTGTGATATCGAAATAGATACCGTTCATCACGGGACGAAGCTCGTCATCAGCCGTAGCAAACACGGCACGGTTGATACCACCCAGCAACACTTGTGCATCCATTTCCACACGTACGGCATTGTCACCCAACATGGCAGACTGCGGGAACTCGTCCGCATTCTGCCCCATCAGGCTGTATTTACCGTTCTGATACTGTACCGTGATTTCAAGGGAATCCGTATTGATTTCAAAAGTCAACGGTTGTTCGGGAATTTCCTTCAAAGCGTCCAAAAGGGTTTTGGCTGTGACGGCAAAACGGCCGTCCATATCACTTTCATTCACTTCGACCGTAGTGACCATCGTCGTTTCACTGTCGGAAACAGTTGCAGACAAGGTTCCGTCTTGCAGTTCAAAGAGGAAACAATCCAAAATAGGCAACGCATTCTTCGAATTAATCACACGGCTGATAGCCTGCAAATGACTGGAGAGCGCAGTACTCGAAACGATAAATTTCATATCTTCTGTATATTTAAGTTTTTTATTTTGCTAACGTCTTAGAAACCGTTTTTATCTTTTTCAAACTGACGGACAAAGTTAAAAAAAGAATTCCCTACGACAAAGAAATAGCAAGAAAAAACAGCCGAATATTCGTCTCATATTCCTAAAAAATTGTAACTTCGCCGCATCATTTAAAAAGAAAACAATGGAATTTACAGGAAAAATCATCGCTATACTCCAGCCCAGAGGCGGAGTTTCCAAGTCAGGTAACGAATGGAAATCACAAGAATATGTGATTGAAGACCATGGCCAATATCCGCGCAAAATGTGTTTTGACGTATTTGGAGCGGACAAAATCGAACAGTTCAATATTCAGATGGGCGAAGAGCTGACAGTATCTTTTGATGTAGATGCACGCCAATGGCAAGACCGTTGGTTCAACAGTATTCGCGCATGGAAGGTAGAACGCGTAAGCACTGCCGCACCCGCTCCGGGCGCTCCCGTTCCACCGCCGGCTCCCACTGCCGCACCGGAATTCCTCGCAGGGGATGCAAAGGATGACCTGCCGTTCTAAGAATATGTTATAATTCACCACAGATTGCACAGATTAACACAGTTCATTCTAGAATTTTGATAATCAAGAATTTTTAGCTGTTTTAATCTGTGCAATCTGTGGTGAGTGTGTATTTTGACTTTCCTCGTGCTTATTTTCCCTCAGCACTCTACAGAATGACCGATTAATCACCCTTTATAAAGCAATACGATATTCGGATAAACCACCCCTTCTGTACAAGTGAATTGTACTGCAAGCATGAAATGACGGAAGAAGTTGGATTGACGGAAGAAGAAGTTCGGTATCAGACGCACATACGTTTCAGGCTGGCTCAGCATCATCTCCATATCCACCATCATCACAAAATTATATATGGGTGAAAGACTGCCTATGCCCTCTTCGTACACCGGTGTTCCGTCTAACACATCTCCACTCTCCACCGCCTCAATATAGGCCGAAAGGCTCAGTGCATCGGGAGCCAGCAACAGACTACCCCGATAGAAACAGGCAAAGGTATAAAGGGCAGACTCCGTGATGCCCGTCAGCTGGGTGAGCAGCGTGTTACGGGGCAACACATATTTAGGGAACTTCCTTGCTTTGGGATACAACGAATTATTTGAAACCACCTTCGGCATAAGCGGAGCATCCTCTTCCTTGGGGATACTGTAAAGCAGAGACTGCAAGCGGCGTTCCGCTGCCAGTTCATCCTTGAGAGGGATACACATCACGGCGCAAGGCAGCTTGTCCAACGTGTCTTTAGACTGGAACAAGCAAGACATCACGCTCTCGCCCGCATGCTCATTCAAGTAAGCAATCCACTCCTCGTCGCGCTGCTTGATATAGTCTGAATAGGTGGCCTTGGCATACTCCTGACTGGCAGTAAAGCCAAACCAGGAATTTCTGTCAGACATTGCCCAGCGATCGTAAAAGAAAGTGGAAGACGGAAGCAGAGCCCCGGAAAATCCGTCCTCTACCGGCTGCTGCACCCGCAAGGCATTGATAAACGTCTGTGTGGAATCCGACCCATGGCTGATGCCGGAGCAATAAATGGCATCTTCATTGAACTTCATGTCAAACTCCGCCCAACTGCCCAGCTGCGTCTGCGAACGGATACCATCCGTAGGCTTCCCCATATCCACTCCTTTCATACGCACATAGACCGTGGCAGCCACGTTACTCTGCTTGCCCGCGTACATAGTGCGGAAAGAAGGGAGGTTCATCAGGGACTTTTTGCTGCGCCGCGCATCAATCACATGTTCTATCAAACGCTTCTGGAAACTTACAACCAGAAAATGGGGAGTGAAGTAGGCAGCCAGGAAACGACCGTCTGCCATGGGATAGATACGTATCTCCTCTCCCTTGTAATCGAAATACTTGGAAGGAAACGAACTGGAGCAGTACTTCTCCACAAAAGATTCCACCAACTCATAATCACCCGAACCCAAACTGCAATACAATACTTGGTTCATCGGTGTATCCGGCTCGTGAAAGCTAATCAGCATCTTGTTCATCTGTTTACTCAGTCCATGCGGAGTATCCTCCACCAAAGTATACAAATACTTCTTCAAGTAAACAAAAAGCTCCGATACGTATAGAAAATGATTGTCTTTGCTGCAATTCAGTTCATTGATATCCTCCACGAGGTCTGCCATACGGTCGGTTTCGAGTATGGCTGTGGCATCTTGCGGCACCAAAGTATAAAGATTGAAATCCTGCCGGTTCTCCACCGAATTCAACCGCAGGAAGGAATACACGCCAAAACCGGTACATAGCAGCACTATGGACACAACGACAGCTATCTGTATGAGGAGTCGGAGTTTCATGGCATTTATTCATCAACTTTTGGCAAAAATAGCATTTTCTACTAATAAAACAAAACAAATGTTTCAAAAAGTTTAGAAATCTATTTCAAGTCCATCGTAGGCAAAGTGTACATGGGGTGGCAGCTGCTTTTCGATATCGGCATGAAGCCCTGCATGATGGCTCATATGGATGAAATAGGTCTCTTTGGCACCAATACGTCCGGCAGCCTCCAACGCCTCCGAAATACTCTGGTGCGTAGGATGCGGCTTTGGCCGTAAAGCATTCATTACCAAAACGTCCAAGCCCTTCAATTGTTCATAAGATTCCTCAGGCATCATGTGCATATCCGTGATATATCCCAGCCGGCCGCCAATGCGGTAGCCCAGGATGGGAAGCCTGCCGTGCATCACCCGTAAAGGCAGCACTTCCGTCCGGTTGATGTGGAACACCTGCCCCGCCTCCACTTCCTGCAGATAGATACGCGGAACTCCCGGATATACCTTATCGACAAAGCAGTAAGGCATCCTTGCCCGCAGATGGGCAGCAGTGTAGGCATCGGAATAGATAGGGATATCGGCAAAACGACCGAACGGGCGCAAATCATCCAGACCACCCACATGGTCATAGTGTTCGTGTGTCACCAGTACGCCGTCTATCTTCTCAAAAGAAGAAGCACGCAGCATCTGTTCCCTGAAGTCAGGACCACAATCTATCAATATCACCGCATCATCCGTATGCAGCAGGGATGACGCACGCAAGCGGTTGTCCCGCGGGTCAGTGGAAGTGCAGACCGGACAAGTACAGCCTATCTCAGGCACACCGGTCGAAGTTCCACTTCCTAATATTCTGAGTTTTCCCATTGACTAAATCAAATAAATTTCTAAAATCAGGTTATATACAACAATGTTTGGGTGTGTCAAAACTCTCTTACTATTTTATCAAACAAACTTCCGGGTGAATATCAATGCCGAATTTCTCGCGGACAGAAGCCCGCACGGCATCCGAAAGAGCGACAATATCCGCTCCCGTGGCACCACCCGAGTTCACCAGCACCAACGCCTGCCGGCCGTGCACCGCAGCAGGCCCCAGCGCCTTGCCTTTCCAGCCACACCGGTCTATCATCCAGGCAGCCGGTATCTTTACCCGACCGGCATCCACATCATAGTGGGGCATGTCCGGATATTCCCGTTGCAAAGACTCGAACTGCCGACGCGGCACGATGGGGTTCATAAAAAAACTACCCGCATTGCCCAGCACCTTCGGGTCGGGCAACTTGCTTTGACGGATGTCTATAATCACGCGGCGCAAAATTTCCAGATTCAGCACCGGATATTTCTCCAGCTCCTGCCGGATAGTACCGTAATCCAATGTATAATGTTCCCGTTTACCCAGGCAGAAGTTCACGTAAGTCACAAACACGGTCTTCATCTCCGGTTGCTTAAACAAGCTCTTTCTGTAGGAGTAGCCGCATTCATCCACCCCGTAGATACGCTTCTCCCTTGCCATATTTATGGTTTCCACGGATGTTATCAGGTCCTTTACTTCCACACCATAAGCACCGATATTCTGTACTGCACTTGCCCCGACCTCACCCGGTATCAGCGAAAGGTTCTCGGCACCATACCAATGTCGTTTCACACACCAAGCCACAAAATCGTCCCATACCACACCAGCACCCACACGCACCCACACGTGCTCCTCATCCTCTGACGTCACCTCCAGGCCACCGATACGTGAATGCAGCACCGTGCCTTCATAATCCTTGATAAAGAGCAGGTTGCTCCCTCCACCGATATGCAGCCAGGGCGCAACGACCTGTCCTGCCGCAATCAGCTCCCGCAGTTCATCCTCCGAACCGTATTCCAGAAATCTTGCAGCAGTAACGTCAATTCCAAATGTATTGGGTATCTTCCTCAAACCTTTCCTCCTTTATTTTAAATGCTCGTGTCTTCATATTTGTACAGCTCCCATCCCTTACTGCGTTTGCGGAAATAGAAGATATTGGAGTATCCGTTGCCTATGCCATTTACCTTCAGTATTTTGGTGTCCGACAAGTCCTCATTCTTCTGTCCGTAATTGATATTAGACAGTCTGTCGGCAGGCATTACCGGACGGAAGGCATACCACTGGTCCACATCCAAAGTAGTTTCCAGAATAGAAAACTCGTCATCAGGGTCTATGGTGATGAATTGTAGCGGATGCCTGATATGCTTGCTCTGATAGACACTGTCCGTCACAAAACGGGTATAGAATTCCACGAAGTCCTCATTTTCACCTTTCTCCATCTCGCGCAGGTTAATGGCCTCGAGCATCCACATTCCCCGCTTCCGCTCAAAATAATAACGCTTCACCATACGCGTTTTCAAGAAAATCCACTCCACTTGCACCGATGTCAGCGTAGTATCGCCCACCATGTCCATATCCTCTTCCTTATCAAAAAGCAAGGTGTAATAGTTCTGCTTGGTAAACAGATAATCATGCTTCCAAAACTCTTCCTCTATCTTTGACGGCGTGTCACGATTGTAATAGGGCAAAGGAAATACCGTCCTCTGCCTTTGCAGGGCATCATCCGAAGCATAATTGAAGATAAAATCATCAAACAGCTCGTCTGCCTCCATCGGCTTCGGTTCTTCCTTCACTTCTGCTTCCAGCAGCGTATCGGCCTTGTGACCGGCCGAATCCACCATTTCCGTAATGGTAGCAAAGGGATCCATTTTCGCCTTTTTGTTTCCGCACGAAATCAAAAAGGTGAACAACAAAAATCCCAATAAAAGTTTTTTCATTCTTTACGGACCGCTTACGGTCACTTGTTTAATTTAGCTCTTAATTTCTCAAGCATGTCTACGGTCATGGACTCCAGGTCGTACTGCGGCATCCAGTCCCATTCCTCGCGTGCACAAGAGTCATCCAGAGAGTCGGGCCAGCTGTCGGCAATGGCCTGCTTCAGCGGATCAATCTCGTATGCCATCTCAAAATCAGGCATATGCTTCTTAATTTCCTGATAAATCTGTTCCGGGTCAAAACTCATGGAGGCGATGTTGAAAGCGTTGCGGTGCTTCAGCCTTGCCGGTGCCGCTTCCATCAGCGAGATGGCCGCGTTCAGTGCGTCGGGCATATACATCATATCCATATACGTGCCGGCCTTCACCGGACATACGAATTTTTCTCCCTTCACGGCAGAGTAGAAAATATCCACCGCATAGTCCGTAGTGCCGCCACCCGGAGGGGTCACGTTCGAAATGATTCCCGGAAAACGTACCGAGCGTGTATCCACACCATATTTTGTATAGTAATAGTCACTCAACAATTCAGTCGTCACTTTTGTCACCCCATACATGGTACGCGGACGCTGGATAGTGTCCTGCGGTGTCTTCACATGAGGCGTAGCTTCGCCGAACGAACCGATGGAACTCGGAGTAAACACGGCACAATTGTACTCACGTGCCACTTCCAGTACATTCCACAACCCGTCGATACCGATTTTCCAAGCCATGGCCGGACGGCTTTCGGCAACTACCGAGAGCAAGGCAGCCAGGTTGTAGATAGTATCAATCTTGAACTGACGTGCCACCACCTCGATGGACTGACGGTCTGTCACGTCGGCAATGGCCGAAGGGCCGGATGCTTTCAATTCTCCCTTGGGCATAGCACTCGGAATGTATCCTGCCACAACATGGTCATCGCCATAACGTTTGCGCAACTCCAGCGTGAGTTCCGACCCAATCTGTCCGGTAGCTCCAATTACCAAAATATTCTTCATACGAGTTATTTATAAGGTTTCGTTATTATATATGGTGCAAATATACATACTTTTTTTTCATATTTCTGCCATATTGATATTGTTTATTCCAAGAAAAATGATGTTCTTTGTGGGAAATGTAATGACAACGTATTACCTAAAAAATAAAATGCTATGTACGGTAAAATGAAAGACCATCTCAGCAAGACACTTGCTGAAATAAAAGAAGCCGGACTCTACAAGGAAGAGCGACTGATTGAGAGTGCACAACAAGCTGCCATCAGCGTAAAAGGCAAAGAGGTGCTGAACTTCTGTGCCAACAATTACCTGGGACTGTCCAACCACCCGCGGCTGATTGCCGCCGCCCAGCAGATTATGGAACGCCGCGGATACGGCATGTCGTCCGTACGCTTCATCTGCGGAACGCAGGACATCCACAAGGAGCTGGAAGCAGCCATCTCCGACTACTTCAAGACTGAAGACACCATTCTCTACGCCGCTTGTTTCGACGCCAATGGCGGTGTGTTCGAGCCCCTCTTCACCGAGGAAGACGCCATCATCTCGGACTCCCTGAACCATGCTTCCATCATTGACGGCGTACGCCTCTGCAAAGCCAAACGCTATCGCTACGCCAATGCCGACATGGCCGACCTGGAAAGATGCCTGCAGGAAGCCCAGGCACAGCGTTTCCGTATCGTGGTTACAGACGGGGTATTTTCCATGGACGGCAACGTTGCCCCGATGGACCGGATTTGCGACCTTGCCGAGAAATACGACGCGCTGGTCATGGTGGACGAATCACACTCCGCCGGCGTGGTAGGCCCTACGGGACACGGCGTAAGCGAACAATACGGCACCTACGGACGCGTGGACATCTATACCGGAACCTTGGGCAAAGCCTTTGGCGGCGCTTTGGGAGGATTCACTACCGGACGCAAGGAAATCATCGACCTGCTGCGCCAACGCAGCCGTCCGTACCTCTTCTCCAACTCATTGGCTCCGGGCATCATCGGCGCCAGCCTCGAGGTATTCAAGATGCTCAAAGAGAGCAATGCCCTGCATGACAAACTGCTGGAAAACGTGAACTACTTCCGCGACAAGATGACCGCCGCCGGTTTCGACATCAAGCCGACACAAAGCGCCATCTGCGCCGTCATGCTGTATGATGCCAAACTCTCCCAGATTTATGCCACCCGCATGCAGGAAGAAGGCATCTACGTCACCGGCTTCTACTACCCCGTAGTGCCCAAAGACCAGGCACGCATCCGCGTACAAATCTCTGCCGGACACGAAAAGGAGCATCTGGACAAATGTATCGCTGCATTTATTAAAGTGGGGAAAGAGCTGGGAGTGCTGAAATGAGTGATGAGTTATGAGTTATAAGTTATTTGCTTGTGCTTTCCCTTGCGGATATAAGCCCTTCATCAACAAATAACTCACAACTTATAACTCATAACTAAAAAAAAATCCCGCGACTAAAATTAGCCGCGGGATTTTTTTAGTTTCTCTCTTATCTGCGTTCTCCCAGTTTTGAGTCAACGAAGAAGATTCCGGCATCACCGGCTTTCTTTATCATATCTACAATGCCGTCGGCAGTAGCTTCTTCTTCTACCTGCTCGCGCACGAATCCCCAAAGGAAGTCTTGTGTAGCCTTATCTTTTTCGGCAGAGGCAACATCTACCAATTCATCAATCATTTTGGAAACACGGCGTTCGTGCTGGGCTACCTGCTCGAACACTTCCAGTGGAGTACCGAAGTCATTGGGAACAACATCAATCTTGTCCAGTTTGGCCTTACCGCCACGCTTGATGATATAAGAAGCCATTTCGCAAGCATGAGCTTTTTCTTCAGAAGCCTGCTTCTTCAACCAGGAAGCCATGCCGTTATAACCTTCTTTCTCCATATAGAAAGACATTGCCAGATAAAGGTTGGAAGACCACATCTCAGCCGTAATCTGCTCATTAATTGCATTCTGTAATTTTTCTGTAATCATAATCGTATTTATTTAAATTGAAATCATTACAAAAGTAACAAGAAACCTTAAAAGTTGTTCACGCAATAACATTTTTTATATAAAAACAGAAGCCTTGGTATAATAAATGCTTCGCCATTCATGCAACGCATCTCCAGCCTCTCTATACCAGCTCGTCCGACGTATATCCTTGAGGCAGCTCACGGCAGTTATAGCCCGAAGCCATAATTTCGCCATAAGCCCCTGCCGAACGGAGGGCGATAAGGTCGCCACGCTTCACCCCATTCAAATCAATAGCCTTACCGAATACATCAGAAGACTCGCAGATGGGCCCTACGACATCATAAGCCTGAACCGGCGCATCCGAAGTGATATTCTCTATCTTATGGAACGCTTGGTAGAGTGCCGGACGAATCAAATCCGTCATGCCGGCATCCAGAATGGCAAACTGCTTGTTGGTGCCCTGCTTCACATAAAGCACCTGCGAAATCAATGAACCGCATTGTCCCACTATCGCACGTCCCAGCTCGAAGTGGAGCGTCTGGTGGGGACGGAGTTTCAGATGGCTGTTGTAAGTCTCGAAGTAGCTTTTGAAGTCGGGTATCGGCTGACGGTTGGGGTGACCGTAGTCAATGCCGAGTCCGCCCCCCACATTGACGTGCTCGATGCGGATATGGCGAGCTTCCAGCTTATCCTGCAATTCGTTGACGCGGTTACACAAAGCCACGAAATCGCCCATATCCAATATTTGGGAACCGATGTGGAAATGCAGTCCGATGAATCTCAGGTTCTTCATATTCTGCGCAATGTCTATCACATGGTCCATATCCTGCATGCTGATACCAAACTTGTTTTCGGCCAGCCCAGTGGTAATATTGGCATGGGTATGGGCACCTACATTGGGATTGATACGGAAAGCCACATTGGCCACCTTACCTTTAGCGGCAGCCAGCTCGTTGATAATCTCCAGCTCGGGGACAGACTCCACATTAAAGCAGAAAATGTCATAATCCAGCCCCAGATTGATTTCCCAATCAGCCTTGCCCACCCCTGCAAAAACAATCTTGCCAGTGGGAAAACCTGCCTTGATGGCTGCACGGATTTCACCGCCACTTACACAGTCGGCACCCAAGCCGTTCTCGCGGATAATGGCAAGCACCTTGGGATTGGCATTGGCCTTCACAGCATAATGCACCGAATAGTTGCCATATCGGGCAGCTTCCGTACGGATGCACGAAAGTGTGTCGCGCAAGACCTTTGTGTCGTAGTAATAGAAGGGAGTACGCAATTCGCGGAATTTATGGATAGGGAATGTTCCTTTCATATAATAATCGTAATCTTTGTTTAGTTTAAAAAAAGGAAGATGAAAGAGGTGTCTACAAATAATTTTTCAGACGCAGATGACGCAGATTACACAAATAGGAAGCAAAAAGAATCTGCGTCATCTGTGTAATCTGCGTCTGAAAAATATCAAGAGTTATTCCTCATTGAACAGCGCATCACTGAGTGACTGCAACGCTGCCTTCTTGTCGCACTCGCGGATGAGGAAAGAAATATTATAGTTGCTACCACCGAAAGAAATCATACGTACCGGTATGTCGCGCATGGCATCCAATGCCTTGGCTTCGAAACCGACGTTTTCCCATTCGAGGTCGCCCACCACGCAGATGATGCACATGTCCTTGTCCACCGTCACTGTGCCATACTTCTTCAAGTCATCCAGAATTTCATTGAGATGCTTCACATTATCGATAGATACGGACACACCCACTTCTGAAGTACAAATCATATCGATGGAAGTCTGGTAGCTCTCGAATATCTCGAAAACCTTACGCAAGAATCCGTGAGCAAGCAACATGCGGCTGGATTTTATCTTGATGGCCGTAATGTTGTCCTTGGCAGCCACCGCCTTAATCTTACCCTTCTCCGTATCGTTGGAAATCAGCGTACCCGGAGCAGTGGGGTCCATCGTATTGAGCAGACGGACGGGGATATTGGCATACTTGGCAGGCTGGATGCAGGTAGGGTGCAGAATCTTGGCACCGAAGTATGCCAGCTCGGCGGCCTCTTCGAAATGCAGATGACGCACCGGCGCAGTCTTGTCCACAATACGGGGGTCGTTGTTGTGCATGCCGTCGATATCCGTCCAAATCTGGATTTCGGAAGCGTTGATGGCAGCACCAATCAGCGAAGCCGTATAGTCGCTTCCGCCACGCTGCAGATTGTCTATCTCACCGTAGGCGTTGCGGCAGATGTACCCCTGAGTGATATAAATCTCAGCATCCGGATGCAGTTCCAGCTGAACCTGGAGCTTGTCCTTGATATAGACCGGATCGGGCTCGGCATTCTTGTCCGTACGCATGTATTCTAAAGCCGGAAGCAACACAGACTTCACGCCGCATTCCTGCAGATAGTAGTTCATCATGGCGGTGGAAATCAACTCGCCCTGAGCCAACACCACTTTCTCCTCAAACAGAGTGAAGAGGTCTTTGGTATAAGAACGGATATAGTCAAAATGTGATTTGATGAGTTCCAGGCCTTTCTGTTTATACTCCGGAGTAGCAAAGAGTTCATCAATGTGCTGGCGATATTTACTTTCCAGCTTGTTGATAATCTCGTTGGCACCTTCCGGATTCTTCTTGTACAGATAGTCCGAAATCTCAACCAATGTGTTTGTGGTACCCGACATGGCAGAGAGAACCACAATCTTACGTTCACCATCGGTAATCAATTTGGCCACTTCCTTCATTCGCTGAGCCGAACCTACTGAAGTACCTCCAAACTTTAAAACTTTCATTTTCGTTCCTGTATTAATTAGTTTATAGTTACAAGCTACGAGCTACAAGTAGGCAGCTGCGGAGCTTTATCGTTAATTTCTGTTCTTTATAAGAATCAGTAGTTAGAGATAACTACTTAACTACTAATCATTGGTTATTGCAGGGGCGTATTCTGCTGTAACATCAGTCATCAGATGGTCTGCGCACCGGTACACCTTGCCGGGACACTCTCGCAGCAGCTGCAGGTTGTGCGTGGTCATCACCACCAGTGCGCCGGCTTCACTGATGCCGTGCAGAAGTTCTGCAATGGCATGTCCGGTTTCCGAATCCAGGTTTCCGGTAGGCTCATCCGCAAGGATTATCTCCGGAGAGTTGAGCACTGCACGCGCAATCACAATGCGCTGTTGCTCACCACCCGACAGTTCATTAGGCAGCTTATATCCTTTGTTGCTCATCCCCACCAGGTTCAACACCTCTTCTATTTTGTCCTTAATCTCCCCTTTGCTCTTCCAACCGGTAGCACGGAGAACAAATTCAAGGTTGTCGTACACCGTACGGTCTGTCAGCAACTGGAAGTCCTGGAATACGATTCCCAGCTTGCGGCGCAACTGCGGGATGTGCTTACGCTTAATATGGAGCATGTCATACCCCAATACTTCAGCCTCGCCCGATGCAATATCCAGTTCGCCATAGAAAGTCTTGAGCAGGCTCGTCTTGCCGGAGCCCACTTTACCTACCAGGTACACGAACTCCCCTTTGTGAAGTTCCAAATTCACATCGTTCAGTACGCACAACTCCTGCTGGTGTATCTCTACGTCCGTATATCTTATCAGCGCCTCGCCCACCCCCATTTTAATTATTAATTTTTAATTACTTAATGTTTCTTCCACGTCGCACTGTGACGTTCCTCCAATTCACGCGCAAGGTCTTCAATGCGGTATCCTTTGGATGTGAGCAGCACGATGAGGTGATACAACAAATCAGCTCCTTCATAAATCAGGCGTTCGTCCGTACCGTTGCAAGCCTCAATGACGGTTTCCACAGCCTCTTCGCCTACCTTCTGTGCCATTTTGTTGATACCGGACTGGAAAAGACTGGTCGTATAGGAACCTTCGGGCATTTCATCATAACGCTTACAGATGAAATCCTGAAGAAGCTTTAGAAACATAACCGGCTGTTCGTTCTTCTCACCCCAGCAAGTATCTGTACCGGTATGGCAAACCGGGCCTACGGGATGTACCTGCACCAGTAACGTATCCCGGTCACAGTCTTCCTTCATGGAAACCACATTCAGGAAGTTGCCACTCTCCTCGCCTTTCGTCCAAAGACGGTTCTTGGTACGGCTGAAGAAAGTCACCTTTCCTGTTTCCACCGTCTTGTCATAAGCCTCCTTGTTCATGAAACCAAGCATCAGCACCTTAGCGGTATCTGCATCTTGTATAATCGCCGGAACGAGTCCGTTCATCTTGTCAAAATCCATTCTATTTACGATTTAGCTATTTACTATTTACGATTGATATTACTTTAAGTGACTGGAGACTTATGATTTGCTTGAGTAATCCCAATCGTAAATCGTAAATCGTCCAATCGTAAACTCACCTTCATCTTCTCATCGCAATTCCTTGGGCACAAAGATACGATTTTAATTCGGGAATTTTGATTTCTCCGAAATGAAAAACACTGGCTGCCAAGGCAGCATCTGCTTTTCCCTGCAAAAAGACGTCACGAAAATGCTCTTTGGCACCTGCCCCTCCCGATGCAATGATGGGGATGGACAATCCGTCGGCAAGGCTGGAAAGCGCTTCATTGGCATAACCGGTCTTGACACCGTCGTGATTCATGCTGGTGAACAATATCTCGCCCGCGCCACGTTCCTGGGCTTCTTTTGTCCACGCAAACAGTTCCTTATCCGTTTCCACACGGCCACCGTTCAAGTAGCACCACCATCCCTTCTCTGTCTGTTTGGCATCAACGGCCAGTACGCAAACCTGAGAACCGAAGTTCTTCGCAATCTCGTCTATCAATCCGGGACGGCGGATAGCAGAGGAATTGATGGAGATTTTATCGGCACCTGCATGCAGTAGCCTATCCACGTCACCCAGTTCATGAATGCCTCCACCTACTGTAAAAGGAATGCTGATATTCGCAGCTATACGTTTCACCAATTCAGTGAAAGTCTTACGGCCTTCAAAACTAGCTGTGATGTCGAGAAAAACCAGTTCGTCGGCACCCTGCTCACTATAAACACGCGCCAGTTCTACCGGGTCGCCCGCCTGGCGGAGGTTCACGAAATTGGTACCTTTCACGGTCTGCCCATCTTTAATGTCGAGGCAAGGAATGATTCTTTTTGCTAACACGGCGGTTTGAGTTATAAGTTATAAGTGATTAATTTTCAACTTTCAACTAACAAAGTTTTCCAACTCTTTGAAGGTGATGCGGCCTTCGTACAGAGCCTTACCGAAAATAACGGCAGGTATGCCGACAACTTCCAAATGGCGTATATCATCGGCACAGCTTACGCCTCCACTGGCTATCAGATAGAGTTCAGGATGGTGCTCCAGTATCTCCTTATACAACGCTATCGATGGTCCTTGCAGCATTCCGTCACAACTGATATCAGTACAGATAACCTTACGGACCCCCTTCTCTACATAGTCTTTCAAGAACGGAAACAGTTCGCAGCCACTCTCATCCTTCCAACCATTGACGGCTATTTTATGCTCTTTCACATCAGCACCAAGAATAATCTTCTCGGAGCCATACATTTGAAGCCACTTACAGAACAATTCGGGATTCTTCACAGCAATGCTGCCGCCGGTCACCATCTGCGCACCGTTCTCAAAAGCTATCACCAAATCTTCATCACTCTTCACCCCACCTCCAAAATCAATAATAAGAGACGTACGCACAGCTATCTGTTCCAACGTGCGGTAGTTTACCACATGATGGGAAGCCGCACCGTCCAAATCGACCACATGAAGTCTACGGATACCATGAGCCTCCAGCTCCAGGGCCACTTCCACAGGATTTTCGTTGTACACCTTCTTGCTGTCATAATCGCCTTGGGAAAGGCGTACACATTTTCCGTCAATAATGTCAATAGCAGGAATCAGTTCTATCATTTTATTTACGATTTGACGATTTACAGTTCCAGGAAATTCCGCAAAATACGCTCTCCCACACTTCCACTCTTTTCCGGATGGAACTGTGTGGCGTAGTAATTGTCTTTATGCAAAGCGGCACTGAACGGATGAATGTAATCCGTCACGGCTGCCGTACAATCATTGACTGGCACATAGAAACTATGTACGAAATAAACAAACTCTTCTTTAGTAAAGCCTTTAAAAAGTCCGCTATTCGTCCGGGCAATGGTATTCCATCCCATATGAGGTACTTTATCCTCGTGCCTCTGCGAAATGAAACGTTTCACATCAGTATCAAAAATACCCAGGCAATCCACATCCCCCTCTTCAGAGTGGCGGCACATCAACTGCATGCCCAGGCAAATGCCCAATACCGGCTGGCGTAACTCCTTTATCAGCCTATCCATACCACCGGCACGCAAAAAGTCCATAGTGGTTTCCGCCTCTCCCACACCGGGAAAGATAACCTTATCGGCAGCACGTAGCACAGCCTCATCTGCCGTAATCACTGCCTCTACTCCCAGACGCTTCAAAGCATAATCCACCGAACGGATATTGCCTGCATTATATTTGACAACTGCAACTTTCATTTTTTTAATTGAGAATTGACCATTGAAAGGTAATAATTGAAAGGTAATGACAAGTTCCCCACCATCAACTATCAATTATCAACTATCAACTAATTAAATATTACCGTTTTGTTCTTATATGCCAACACCTTGCGTTCAATATGCTTCTGAACAGCACGAGAAAGCACAATCTTTTCCAAGTCCTTACCCTTGTTCACCAAATCCTGCACAGTGTCCTTGTGTGTAATACGCACCACATCCTGCTCTATGATGGGACCGGCATCCAACTCTGTGGTAACATAGTGGCTGGTAGCTCCAATAATCTTCACTCCACGTTCAAACGCAGCATGATAGGGCTTCGCTCCCACAAATGCCGGAAGGAAAGAGTGATGAATGTTGATTATCCTATTGGGATAAGCGTTTATCATTTGCTCGGAAATGACTTGCATGTAGCGCGCCAGCACTATGAAAGTTATCTTATGCTTTGCCAGTAACTCCATTTCCTTCTTCTCTTGTTCCTCCTTTGTCTCTTTGGTAATGGGGAAAAGATGGAAAGGAATACCGAAACGCTCGGCCACGTGCTGCAAATCGGGATGATTGCTTATAATAAGAGGTATCTCCACATTCCACTCACCAGCGGTGTAACGCGCCAACAAGTCGAACAAGCAATGGGACATCTTTGAAACAAAGATAGCCATACGCGGTTTTGTATCGGAGAAATAGAGACGGAAATTCATCTCATATTTCTGTGCATACAAAGTGGCAAAATAATCCTCAATCTTTTCCTGAGGCACCAGAAAATCTTTCAATTCCCATTCAATACGCATAAAAAAGATATTCTCTACATGGTCTACATACTGATCCAGATAGATAATATTACCTTTATTCACCGTTATAAAGTCTGTTACTTCTGCCAATATGCCTGGTTTGTCAGGGCAGTGTAGCAACAGTTTGGCTGTTTTCATCATCCTAAAATGTTTTTTATCATTTTTCAAATTACAACATTCTCTTTTTGAGTTCGCAAAAATAACGATTTATTGCAAAACAACGAACTTTTCGAGCAAGAAGTTTAAAACAAGCTCCGAAATGTTTCGTTTTCTCCAGGAAAGGTTTTCATATCAAGAATAAAATAGTGCATAAACGTATTTCTAAACAGTTGTTAAATTTACTTTTCTCTTATGTCACGCATGGGGTCACGGGTTCGAGTCCCGTACGCACCGCGAAAGCAAATAGCAAATTAAAGCAAAGCTCTGAAATTCAAGGATTTCAGAGCTTTTTCTTTTTCTCGCTCCGGCAAAAATGGGGACCCGAAATATCCGGTGCATAAGCAATTTTCGAGTTTCAGCTTTCTCAGACTTACATCACAAGAATAAGAAACTGAGCAGCAATGAATGGGCAGACCGTCCTCCGGATAGGGACAAAACTGGAAGAAGGTATAGGCAGAATCCACGTATGTCCCATGCTTTTTATTATGAAGGTTCATGTAAACCCTCGTCCCACGCACGTGGGCTCAACGGTTCACGCAGGCAAACCGGCGAGCACACATGCGTGGGACGAAGTTTTGTAATAAGGTTTCGGGAATTATGCGCCAAGCTTCTCTGCATTACACACAGGACATGAAGGGAAAAAGTGCCCATATACGGGGAGCAAAAGCCATACTTCCGGCACTATAGACAACGGAGTTCGCCCCTTAATCACCATATTTGCACAAAGAAAACGGAAAATAAGCCCGAAATAGACATTAACAAATGTTATTTATTATAAACGAAAAACAGAAAAAAAACACGTGGTTAAATTCTTGCTGTCAGATAGTTAAAGCCGAATATGAGAAGAAAAAGTAGTGCTGGCAAAAATGATGATTTTTAAAATCGGGGTCTGACTTACGAACTACAACTGCATGTGTAAAATAGGATATTCTTTACCTTCTCCGTCCAAATCAGACCTTTTGTATACGTTAAAGCCTATATATTTATAAAAACCGACAGCTTGAATATTCTGCTCGTTCACATCGACTTTCGTTACCTGCAAATGATTTATGGCATAAGTAACCAGTTTTTTCCCAATTCCTGTGCCTCGATAATTATTGTCAATAAACAACATTTCAAGATTTCCTTCTGCAATTCCCATAAATCCGATTAAGATTCCCTCCTGTTCAAATCCGAATAGAGTGACATACTGAAAATATACCGGAAGCTGTTCCTTATAGTATAGAAAATCTTCCTCTTTAAGAAAATCATGTGTACTCAATACTGCACTTTCCCAAATTTCTATCAAACGTGGATAATCCGTAACTTTAATTTTTCTAATCATAATTGTAATTGCTATTTAAAGCCGCAAAGTTCGGAACTTATACATTCAATGCACTGAACCCAGGTTAAAAAATACGTTTACGGATTCTGCTTAGTGCTTGCGGCGTGATACCCAAATAAGAAGCTATATCTTTGAGTGGTATATAGTTTAATGTAATGCCATATTCTTCAATCATCTGTAGATAATACTGTTCAGGAGAATATTTAATCAAGTCGATATTTCTTTTCAAGAGTTTATTCAGTAGTATAGCATTCAATTCTTCAAATACGGTTTTCACCTTAGGAATAGCAGTATACAGTTCATCTACTCGCTTCTTGTCTATTCGGTAAATAACGCTATCTACAATTGTCTGCACATTAAATGCAGATTTTGTTTGTAAGGTAAAAGATATGTTCGACATTGAAAACGTACCTTCTTTACAAAACCAAAAAATCTGCTCTTCCCCTTTATGATTCAAAAGCCAACAACGTAACATCCCATCATAAACGAAATAACTATATCTTTCTATTTCTCCTTCCTTAATCAAAAATGTATCTTTACCAATCAATATCCGCTCAAAATATCGGTCAAATAACTTAGATTCCTCCAAATTAAAAGTATTGATGCTAAAATTAAATTCTTTAAGCAGTTTTTCTAAAAGCATAATATTCACTGACTATAGTTTTCATAAGTTTTGACAGCCGATTTTTATTCCACAATACCAAAATGAACCAGAGCGTTCCGGATACCATGCTCATCCACCGTCTCCGTTATATAATCGGCAACGCTTTTCACAGCCTCGGAAGCTCCTCCCATAGCTATTCCCATCCCGGCTGCACGAATCATGGAAATATCATTCCCGCCATCACCAAAAGCGATGGTTCCTGAAACATCAAATCCATAATAGGAAGCAAACTCATTGATACCCATAGCCTTGTTTACTCCCGTCACATTGACATCCGCAAAGAAAGGGTTCCATCTGGAAACAGAAAGTCCGGGAAGTTGTGCCATTACTTCTTTTTCCATTTCTTCATCACAATATATGCATAACTGACAACATTCGCCTCCCATAAACTCTTTTTCGATGTCTGCCACCGGCGGTGTAGGGTGATTGACCAGCCTAGCCAATTCGATGACGGTCGGGTTGAGTTCGTTGACAAAAATACCTTTATTCGTTTCGATAGCCAGAGCAAACCCATAATGTTGAGCCAATACCAGTACCCTCTGAAAATCCTTTTCGGGAATCTGTTTACGAGATATAGGAGTGCCATCTCTCAGTACACAATCGGACCCATTCAAAGCTATCACTGCATCGTATGGAATCTCTTCAAGTTCGTGAAGATCGGTAAACGCCCTCCCAGTTGCTATTATGATTTTTATACCGGATTCATGAACTTGCTGCAACGCTTCGATAGCCGACTGCGGAACGCGGTGAGTGTCGAAACTCACCAATGTTCCGTCTACATCTAAAAATATAGCTTTGGTCTCCATTATAAAATATTTTGGTCTAATAAATTCATTCTATCTGCATCATCTCAATTTTGTGAATATCTATATTCATTCGGTGCAACTCCCGTTGCTTTCTTAAACACCAGACTGAAATATTGCACACTCGGATAGCCCAGCCGACGCGCTACGGCAGCAGGTGTATTACCACCTTCCGATAACATTTTCTTGGCCGTGTACAAGCATTTGAACTGGAAGTATTCAGCCAATGTCTTACCCGTCTCAAACCTCAGCAAATCATCAAAGTAAGCCGTCGAAAGATTCAGTTTTTCGGCACAGCATCCGGAAGTGGGCAGCTTCCCCTCCTGCAACTTTCCGGAAGTGATATACTCGTCCAATATCCCTTCCATTTTCCCCAGAATCATCTTGTTCTTATTCTCACGGGTGATGAATTGCCGCTCATAGTAACGTGAGCAATAATCCAGCAGCAATTCGATGTGACGGGACAAGATGGTATTGCTATGCATATCAATGGAATGATGAAGTTCATCCTCGATATTCTCAAGGCAACACGTCACTTTGGCTGTTTCGCGCTGTGACAGATGCAACGCCTCCTCCTTGCGGTAGAAAAAGAAAGTATAGTTGTCGATATGATTCTTTAGCGTAGTACAAAGCAATAAATCGGGATGAAATGCCAGCAACCAGCCTTTGTCCGGAAGCGTATTGTTCTTGTTCATCCGGAATATCTCGCCGGGAGTAAGAAATACCATCGTAGCATTGGAATAATCATAATATTTCCGTCCGCAGCAGTCACAATCCCCTTCACAGTCCTCAATCAGTAGGATGGCATAGAATTCAAACTTCACAGCATCCTGATACACACTAGGATTTTCCAGATTAATAATGCTTACCTGAGGATGCAACGTTTTACATCCCAGGCACCGGTTACATTCACATACGGTCTTTATGTCCAATGTATTGTCTTTCATCACCTATAAAGTCATTCTCATTATTGTAACTTCAGATATATAAAATCTTAAGGATATGTTTTCCACACCTTCACAATATACCAATTACAAAATTAGAGGAAAATCCAGACATCTTCACTACCCTTATTACGGATTATATAACCTTAGTTACTGTTTTTATATCTGGCTACGTGACTTCATCTCCAGATACTTGTTTATCACGTCCACAGAAAGATTTTCCGGTGTAGTTAGCACAGAACTGATGCCGTGCTGCTTCAAGGTGGAGACTATCAGCCGTTTCTCGAATACAAATTTCTCGGCAATGACATGGCGGTAATACCCTTCCGTATCCCTCGCAGGAGTGGCGACGTACTCTTTCAGAGCGGCATCTTCGAAGAAGATGACCAGCAACCGGTGCTGGCGGTTCAACTGCTGCAAATAAGCCAACTGGCGATTCAAGCTGCCGATGCCGGAAAAATTGGTATACAGCACCAAAAGACTGCGTTTGTTGACGCGCTTGTTCAAATGTACGCACAATGAGGAAAAGTCGGTCTCCCCAAAAGTAGTCTGCTGGCTGTAAAGGTTCTCCAATAACGCCTGCATTTGTCCGGGCTGTCGGGAGGCGGGGATAAATGTATCAAAGTGCTCATTAAACGTTACCAGTCCGGCTTTATCCTCCTTCCGCATGACAACGTACGAAAGAACCAGGGAGGCATTAATAGCATAGTCCAGCAAGGTCATCCCGCGAAATGCCTGCTGCATAATCCGCCCCTTGTCTATCACGTTATAGATTTGCTGGGAACGCTCGTCTTGATAGACATTTACCATAAGTTCGTGCCTCCGGGCGCTTGCTTTCCAGTTTATCGTGCGGTAATCGTCGCCTTTCACATACTCCTTTATCTGTTCGAACTCCGTATGATGCCCCACCCTGCGGATACGTTTGATGCCCAATTCCGTCAAGTTGTCGCTGATAGCAAGCAACTCATACCGATGGAGCATCAGATAGGACGGATATACCTTGACATCCAGCGGAGCATCGCAAGTATATCTGCGGGAAAGCAATCCCATTCTGCCTGCCACAAACACCCGAATCCGTCCGAAAGAGTAAATCCCCCGCCGCGTAGGACGCAGATGATACGTAATCGTCCTGCCCTCATTCGCCTGGAGCCTCATCCGGAAATCAATATTCCGCAACTGGAATGCAAAAGGAATCTCATCCACCACTTCCACAGCCACCGGATGCGGATAACTGCTCTCCACACGTATGTTCACGGTGTTTTCATCTCCGTTGGAGAAGCGGGTAGCACACTGGCGGAATGCCCGGATGCCGCGAATGCGATAGAGCATCACCCCATCCACCAGCGCCGACACCGCCAAAACAAAAAGCGCCCACTGCCCGATTGCAAAGAATGGAGCAAAGACGTACCCGATACCCGTCAGCAGGACTATCAGAACAAGAGCAATATAGAATCGGCGGCCCAGTCTCACTTCGGCACTTCCACCTTATCAATCAGACGTTGCGTCACCTTTACCGGCGAATAGCCTTCCATCTCGGCTTCCGCTGTCAATATCAAGCGATGCTGAAGCACATACGGAGCAACGAACTTAATATCCTCCGGTGTCACAAAGTCACGTCCCTGCAACAGTGCATATGCCTTGGAGGCCTGCATCATTGCCACGGACGCACGCGGAGAAGCTCCTAAATATACAGCCTTGCTGGTACGCGTCTGCTGTACAATCAACGCGATGTACTGAAGCAGCGTGCGGTCTACAAACACGTGTTCTATCAGCCTGCGCAACGAAAGCAGTTCTTCTTTTGTGAGCACGGGCGCCAGGCTCTCCAACTTCACCAACGAAGCATTGGCGTGGTGGCGCTCCAGGATGTCCACCTCCTCCTCCAATGAGGGATATCCCATGGTTATTTTCATCAGGAAGCGGTCCAGTTGCGCTTCAGGTAACTTATAAGTCCCCTCCTGCTCCACCGGATTCTGGGTTGCCAGAATCGTATAGAGTTCTCCCATCTGATGCGTGGTACCGTCAATGCTGACCTGCCGTTCTTCCATAACCTCGAACAAGGCTGCCTGCGTCTTGGCGGGAGCGCGGTTTATCTCGTCCACCAGCACGAGGTCGGCAAACACCGGTCCTTGATGAAAGTCAAAGTCATTGGTTTTCATGTTGAAGACCGTAGTACCCAACACATCACTCGGCATCAAGTCCGGAGTAAACTGAATGCGGCTGAAGTCCGCCTTAATCAAGCGTGCCACCAGACGGGCAAGCAGTGTCTTTGCCACCCCCGGCACTCCCTCCAGCAACACATGGCCGTTTGCCAGGACAGCCGTCAGTACCAGGTCCACTATCTGCTCCTGCCCCACTATGACCGTAGCAATCCGGTCCTTCAACGCTTGTATCTTCTCGGAAAAGAGAGTCAAGTCCACCCGTTTTTCTGTGTTCTCTTCCATAAATATCTTCTTTATATATGATTGATTATTTCATTCATTTTATCGACAAGCCGTTTCATCTCCTTCTCAGAGATGCTGCGCCCTCCGTACACCACCGGCCTCACCTCGCGGATGAACGCGGCTATTTCTCCCGCTTCCATACCCGTCTTCCGGGCAATCCTGCCGAAAGAGCGCTCATCCTCTGCCACTTCCTCCACATCCACTTGTATTTCCCTCCTCAGTTCCTCCGCAAAATAGAGATATTTCTTGCGGACTAAGTCAGCATGGTCCTTCTTCTGATAATAAAGAGTACCTATCAACTCTGCAAACTCCAAAGACTTATTTTCCGGTTCGCGGATAACCGGAATGGCGCGCTGCTTCCTGCGGGCTGTAAATATCATAAAGAGCAGGATGGAAACCATACTCAAGTACAATGCCCAGCGAAGCGGCGGCTGCGAAAGGAAATAGCGAAAAGGAGACATCTGTACCTGGGCTGTTTCTTTCATATAGCCTTCGGTACGGACAATGGGAAATCCACCCATCTGGGACAATATACGAAAAAGATAAGCCGCATTCTTCCCATCCAGCACACCATAGTTCGTAAAAAGCAGGGGAGTGGAAGCCAGTATAACTTCCCCCTTTCCCCAAGAAACCGACATGGCAACCGGATGAGCAGCTTCTCCGGTAACAGTTTTTTCCGCCAACACTTTACTAGAAATGGAATCTGCAAAGAAATAAGACTGACAAAGTTGGGGATAGAAACAGAAAGTCTGCTGCGGATAAACCGCCGAATCCCCCACCCAGCACAAACTGTCTTTCGAAAGCAATGCAGTGGCATATTTTTTCAAAGCCGACGGACTGAAATAGGAATAGCTGCACTCAAATCCCAGCGTATCTTTCAAAATACGGCTGAAAGAGCTCCCCACCAGCATAATCCGGTCTCCCCGTCCCGCCATCTTCAACATCGCCTCCACATCTACATCCGTCAAATGCAGGTTATCGGTAACAACCAGTATTCCGCGGCGGAGCGTCGTATCTTCCTGCTCCAGTTCATAAAAAGTCTTTCTCGACAACGAATATCCCTTCGGCAACGATGAAGACAGCAGGCTATCGAACACGGCACAGCCGAACGGTTGCTTGTCATAATGGCTGAACGTAGGGTTCCAGACAAACTTCTTTGGCAGACGGCACTCTATCGCAAACATCAACACCAGAAAAACAATGATACCGGCTATAAACCAATGGTTCCCCTTCATGCCGCCCCTCCTTTCTCCACTTCTTTCTGCAAATCCCGCATCGCATGGAACAAAGTTTCGGTCGCTTCAAAATTTCCGTAACGTACTCGTAGAAAATGGTTGGTCATTTGGCGGAAAGCTGGCAGACGGACTTCATAGATATATTGTGTTGGCGTTTTATATAACTGCCAGTCTATACGTTTTCCATCGCTGAGCTGTTTCAGCGTCTGCAGATAGAGCAAACGCACCGCCTCCCGATAATCCGTCCGGGCAAGCGCATCGGCAATTCTTTCCGCAAAATCCACTCCATAGATGGTGTCCTCCCCCACTGTATAGGGCAGGGTACTCTTGCGCGAACGCATGAACAGTTCCGGACGCTTCTTGTACACAAACCAAATGACCAATACCAGGATAAGAACGGCAATGCATATCAATACGACCTCCGAATATTCTGCCACCAACGTATTCCCGAATATCTTGTCCAGCAGCTTGCCGAACCATCTGCTGAACCACTCAAGTACATTAATTTCGGGAGCTATCAACTCACGACTGTAAGCAAACGCCGGGTCAGACTGCCAAGCGGCAACCTGTGCAGTATCACAAACCAGTGTATCAGCCGGAGCCATATTCATAGTCCGTTATCAGAGTTTATCAAAATTGTCAATATCACTCTCCACCATCACATAATCTATCTTTTCCGAAGCATGACCGTATTGATAAGCCAGTCCCAGCAATGAGAAAATCATGGACATATAAACGCCGAATGCCTGGACCACCGCCAGCAGATAAAGCACAAAGCTATAGGCTGCCGATACAGTGGCACCGCCACCTGCATCAGTCATTGCAAAGATATATTTCACAATAGTCCCGATATACCATGGAATCATCGTCACTCCCTGCAAGATGGCGGCGATGAATCCCATAACAATGGAAATCAGTACGATACCTCCCCAGGTAGCGAAACCCAGTCGGTAGGCCTTCTTCAAGGCATCTATGATATAGATATCTTCGAACAGATAGACTGGAGCCCAAATAGCAAGTGGCACAGACACCACCACAACGAGCAGAACGAACAAGAACGCAATCGCCATGAACGGAATGACGGTGGCTATAAAACCAACAATAAGCCCTACAAACAGCACCAAAAGCACACCGATAATCATTATCAGAAATACCCTTCTGACATTACGGAACAACAAGGGCTTCAGCATCCCTAACGTCACTCCCTCCAAGCGTTCTTCCCGTTCATTGTAAGTACGGACCAATGCGTAGACCAAAGAGGTCAGCATGACAGTTCCTAGCAGATAGAGAACGGCATACAGACTGTAATAAGTCACCAGTCCCATGATGGACGCTCCGACAACAGAAGAGTCGAACGAGCCTCCGGTCATATCACCCAGAGCCATTGTACCGCTCATCAGCCCGTTCAAGCTCAGTCCCTGAAGCAGACAAAGCGGCAACATCAGATATGTGGTGAATTTCATCAACGGCTTCCAATTCTCTTTGATAAAATCAAAGGTAGCAGTTAGTTTCTCTCCAAAAGAACGTTGTACATACAGTGCGATTTTAGGTTTCTGTGCTTCCATGCTTCTTTCTGTTAGGTAAATAAATATAATAAAAAAAGATAAACGACAAAGAGAGTAGAATAAAGCCGAACCTCAAAGCATCCGGAAGTTCGGTATGGCGGGTAACGAATCCTTCTATAAATCCTGCCATGATGAATACGGGTACCGTACCCACCACTATTTTCAGTCCTTTTTTGGCTCCCCGTTTGAAAGATTCCAGCCTTGAATAGGTTCCGGGAAAGAGCCATCCGTTGCCCAGGGCAAGACCGGCGGCACCGGCTACAATAATCGCCCAGATTTCGAGTGTCCCGTGCAGCCAAATGGCAAGGAAGGACTCCCAAAGCAAGTCGTGCTGATAAAAAAAGGTTTGGAAAGCCCCTATCATGATACCATTGTTAAGGAGCATGTATCCGGTGCCAAAACTGGTCAGCAACCCCATGGCAAAGCAGTTGAAGGAGACCATGATATTGTTCAGCGTGATACTCAGAAACATGGGGAACTCGGAGGAACCGTTATATACAGCCATAGGTTCACCATTAGCGATATTGTTCAAAGTCATATCCACATAGGAGTTTCCTAAAATCAAACGCACAAAATCGGGGTCTCCGGCAGCGGATACCACTCCTATCAATGCGCTGACCACAAATATAATGAAGGAAGCCACCAGCTCACGGCGTGCATCGTGCATGGCCGAAGGCACTTCACGGGTCCAGTAGGTGATAATTCTTGACCATTTCTCGCGCTTGTTTCTATAAATGCGGTTGTGCAATGCCGAGGCAAGATTGTTCAGATAGATAGTGATGCGGGAAGCGGGGAAATGCGTTTGGGCAAAAGCCAGATCTGCCGTAAGCTCCGTATATGCGTCGGCAAGTTCATCGGGAGACAGACTTTCCGCCTGCTCCACCATTGTTTCTGCTCGTTTCCATTTTTCGATGTTCTGCCGGATAAACGTCACTTCTTTCATACCCCATGACTATTTCAGAGAAGTTTTGTCTGAAATAGGTAACAAAAATAAGAGAATAATGATATATTTGCAATGAAATACTAAAAATGTTTTATCAGGAATGGCAGAATCTACAATTATCACCGGACAATTTGTCCGCATCAGTCAAACGCCTGCCAGTATCGGTGAGCGGCTCATTGCACTGGCCATAGATTATATTCTGCTCGGATTCTATGTATTTTCTACTTTGGCCTTGTTTTCACGGATTCATCTACCCTCTGATTTCACGATGCTTTTCTTTTTTACCATTGTCTACCTGCCAGTCTTGCTTTATGCATTTCTCTGCGAAATGTTCAACCAGGGACAAAGTTTCGGCAAGCGGCTGATGAACATTCGTGTCGTAAAGGCAGACGGCTCCACGCCCGGCATAGGCTCGTACCTGCTCCGATGGCTTCTCTTCCCTATCGACGGACCGGTGACCGGTGGTCTGGGACTTCTGGTCGTCCTTTTGACCAAAAACAGCCAGCGAATGGGAGACCTTGCCGCCGGCACCATGGTAATCAAGGAAAAGAATTACCGCAAGATACACGTCAGCCTCGATGAGTTCGACTACCTGACCAAAGACTACCGACCTACCTATCCACAAGCTTCCGACTTGTCATTGGAGCAAATCAACGTCATTACCCGGACCCTGCAATCGGGTAAAAAAGACCGTACACGCCGCATTGCCTCCCTTGCGAAAAAAGTGCAGGAACTTCTCTCCATCACTCCTCATGACAGTAACCCGGAAAACTTTCTTCAGACCATTCTCCGGGATTACCAGTATTATGCCTTGGAAGAAATTTAATACGAACTTCCAACAAAACCAAAGAAGTGTTAAGTCTTACGCTTATTTAAGATTCAAGCTGCATCTTTTTGGCTTTTCATTTGTTAATTAGCCAGAAGGTCTTAACTAAATAACAAAGAACAATTATGAAACGAATCATTACATTAATCACACTGGTGTTGGTAAGTGCATCGACCCTGATGTATGCACAGAGTAGCAGCGAAACACGCCAAGCAGAGCGTAAAGCCCAACGCGAAGCCCAGAAAGCACGCGAAAAAGCAGAAAATGAAAGGAACTATGCCATTGCCGTCCAGGCATTGAAAGAGGGCAAGTTTGTATTGGAAGCAGACCAGCTGGTGTTCAAGAGAGGACGGAGCGCATTTGTTTCATCGACAACAAACTTCGTTCTGATGGACGGTGAACACGCATCCGTACAAATAGCTGCCAACAATGCCCTTGCAGGCCCCAACGGAATAGGCGGCATCACAGTGGACGGCAGCAGAAAGGAAATGAAAATCACGACCGACAAAAAGGGAAACGTGAATTGCAGCTTCAGCGTACAAGGCATCGGAATATCCGCACAAGTGTATATCACACTGACCAACGGCGGCAATAATGCATCAGCAAGAATCAGCCCGAACTTCAATTCGAATACCCTGACGCTGAACGGAGTCCTGGTTCCATTGTCCCAGTCAAACGTTTACAAAGGGCGGGCTTTATAAAACGCTCCTTTTGTCCGTACAAAGTATGAAGAAAAGAAGATATTCATATCGTGTTCGCAGGATATGAATATCATGTAGACATGAAATTAATAGAATGCAATACAAGGAATTAATGTTCTGTATAACAGTTTATTAATTCCTTGTATTGCATATAAAGGATTCTAAGAAGATGTGAACATTTATTCTTTTATCTGTTGACACGTTGGGCAATAATATACCGAACCACCCATATAAGCCTCTTTTATGATGGTACTGCCACAACGGAGACAAGGATTCTTCCATGTTTTGGCAGAAAGAATGGTTTTGTAGCCTCCGGCGTTGCCATAAAGATCTGTTTGCGTATCGCGTCCGCCCTCGGAAGTCATATCCACCAATGTTTTTTTTAGAGCATTAAAAAGAACTTCTTTCTGATTATCCGACAGAAGTAGCACTTTCTGTTTGGGATTTATCCGTGCATTGAACAGAATATCCTGCGTTACGCCGTTACCGACACCGGGAATATGCTGATTGGTTGCCAATAGAGCTTTAGCAGAGAGGGTCTTCTTTGCTTCGGCAACGAGTTTCTCAAATTCCGCTTCGGTGTATTTATCGCTCAACGGCGAAATGCTTTCCCGACTCAATTTATAGTACTTATTGTCGATATAGCTATCAGGATAAACATTGATAAAACCATACATTGCAACCGTGAAGACAAGGAATGAATCATCATTAAACGTCAGCAACAACTGGTAATTGGCAGGAATCTCATCTCCCGCACTATAATAACGGACACTGACTCCGTCGCCTATATTCATGATCACATTATCCGAAAGATTGAAATTGACAAACATGCCATATCCTTCGGATGAAAGGATGGTTTTGCCTACGAGCAGTTTACCATACTCCGACGGATTGCCGTTATAGAACGTAAACTTATGCGGTTTGGTGGCATTGAATACCTGCGTGATTGTTTTACCGCTCAAGGCGTTGTTCACTTGTTTGCTCAGGGTGATAACTTCGGGTAATTCCAACATATTATCTTACTTTTATTTTCGATAGGGATATATATTTCCGTTAATAACTCGTCAATAGCTAAATAATCAATATCGTTCATTATTTTAACCGGACCACTTCCCCTATAATAGGCATCAACACGTTCAAAGAGTCTTTCTCTTTCAGATTCATGGCATTCTTCAACGGTTCGTCCCAGCGGTGTCTAGCCAAAGCATATTTGGAATGATGGACAGTCAGAATCTTTTCCGCATTCAAGTCCCTGGCCACTTGTCCCAAATATTGGGGCATGGTATGGATATATTTCCAATCTTCGTTATACTGCCCATTCTCCAATATGGCAAGGTCAATGCCGGGATATTGCTTGCCTATTTCGGCAAAATGCGTATCATATCCACTATCACCGCCCATATAAATCTTCTGCGAAGGGGTTTCGATAAGGAAAGAGGCCCATAGTGCCTGATTCGCTTTCAACGAGCGGCCCGAAAAATGCCGGGCGGGCAAGCAATGAAGCAGAAATCCCTTATCCAGTACAGTATCTTCAAACCAATCCAGCTCAACCAGGGATGATTTCTCAAATCCCCAATACTCGAAATGTTCACCTACCCCCAAAGGACAGACCACCTTATCTACCCGATTTTTCAGCTGCATCACCGTTTCATAATCCAGATGGTCCCAATGGTCATGTGATATCACCAGATAGTCAATCTCCGGCATATCGGCAGGCTTGTAGGCATCCGCCCCCTTGAACGGCTTGTTTACAAACGAAACCGGAGAAGCCCCACAAAATACGGGGTCTACCAGTATACGCTTTCCGTCTATCTGGATAAAATAGGATGAATGTCCGAACCATACCAATACATTCTCGTCCTTGCTTATCTTGCTGAGGTCCGTCTTTATAACCGGAATCTCTTTTTCAGGACGTAAATCGGTTTCTTGCTTAAACAAGAATCCCCAGAAAGCTCCCAAACGTCCCTTTTGGGAAGTCATCATCATCGTACTGTGCAGATTCCGGAATTCTCCGTCTTTGTAATGAGGCGACTTCTTAATCCTCTCCAACCGTTCTCCTTGAGGAGCCCTCCCGAAACTCGGCTGATTGACAAAAACGAATCCCACTATGACCGCAACAGCCACAATACCCACTATAATGCCAACTATCATACGTACTCTTTTCGTTTTTAATGAATTCATATTCAATGAGGCTACATTTACAGCTGCAAATATAGTCGAATTGTTATTAAATCACTATCTTCGCGCCCAATTTACGGAATCAATACAATAAAGCAATAAAAAGCCAACAAAGAAATGAACACACACAGTCTATGTTGCATCGGTTATATTACCCAAGATAAAGTCGTAACCCCTAAAAATACCATATATATGCCGGGAGGCACCTCCTTCTACTTCGCACATGCCATCAAGCACTTGAATGCTAACGATTTTTTATTGGTAACAGCTTTGGCTGATACTGACATGGGCATTGTGGAAGACATTCGGAAAGAAGGTATTTCCGTCAAAGCCTTGCACAGCACACATTCCGTCTGTTTCGAGAATATTTATGGAGAAAACCAGAACGAACGTACACAACGTGTCACGGCAAAAGCAGACCCTTTCACCGTGGAAGGTTTGAAAGATACCGATGCACGGATTATCCACTTGGGCAGTCTGCTTGCCGACGACTTCTCTTTGGAGGTCATCAAGTTCTTGTCCGGAAAGGGACTCCTCTCGGTAGATGTGCAGGGATTTCTCCGCAAAGTGGATAATGAAAAAGTGCTGGCAGTAGACTGGCCGGAAAAGAAAGAAGCATTGAAGTATATCCATATTCTGAAAGCCAACGAAGCTGAAATGGAAGTACTGACCGGATGCAGTGAACCGCACGAAGCCGCATTGCTGATTGCAGACTGGGGCGTCAAGGAAGTGCTGCTGACCCTGGGAGATAAAGGTTCGCTGATATATGCCCAAGGAGAATTTCACGAAATCCCCGCCTATCCTGCCCTTCAGATTACAGATGCAACAGGATGTGGAGACACCTATATGGTGGGGTATCTGTATATGCGCAACAAAGGTGCATCCCACCGGGAAGCGGGATGCTTTGCTGCCGCCATGTGCACCATAAAACTACAATCACACGGGCCATTCTGCGGAACGGAAGAAGCGATAAATAACGTGATAAAAGGATAAAGTGATAGGGTGATATAACACCCTACCATCTTTATTTATAATCCGAATTTTTTCAAATCATCTTCCACACTACCGATACCTGCGATATGAAACATATCAACCAGTACCTTCACAACATTCGGAGAAAGGAAAGCGGGCAATGTGGGGCCTAAGTGAATATCCTTCACCCCGAGACTCAGTAATGCCAACAATACAATAACCGCCTTCTGTTCGTACCATGCTATGTTGTAGACAATGGGAAGTTCGTTGATGTCATTCAGCCGGAATACTTCTTTCAGCTTCATGGCTATCACGGCCAGTGAATAACTGTCATTGCACTGTCCGGCATCCAATACACGGGGAATGCCGTTGATGTCTCCCAAACCAAGTTTATTATAGCGGTATTTGGCACAACCTGCGGTCAGGATAACGGTATCTTGCGGCAAGGCTTTGGCAAACTCCGTATAGTAATCGCGGCTCTTCATACGTCCGTCACAGCCTGCCATTACGATAAAGCGGCGTATGGCTCCGGTCTTCACGGCATCTACCACCTTGTCTGCCAGTTGCAGTACCTGGTTATGGGCAAAACCACCGATAATCTCTCCATGCTCTATCTCCACCGGCGGCTGGCATTGTTTGGCAATCTCTATGATTTCAGAGAAGTCTTTCCTGCCTTCCGCATCCTTATCAATATACTTGCAACCCGGATAACCGGTAGAGTTGGTGATGAACATACGCTCTTTATACACTGCATTAGCCAAAGGAGGAACGATGCAGTTGGTGGTAAACAGAATCGGTCCGTTGAAGGAAGTGAATTCTTCACGCTGTTTCCACCAGGCATTGCCATAGTTGCCTACAAAATGAGAATATTTCTTGAAAGCAGGATAATAGTGGGCAGGCAGCATTTCACCATGTGTATAGACGTCTATCCCCGTACCTTCTGTCTGTCTCAATAATTCTTCCATATCCTTCAAGTCATGGCCGCTAATCAAAATTCCCGGACGATTCTTCACACCGATATTCACCTTTGTAATTTCGGGATTACCGTAAGTACCGGTATTGGCAGCATCCAGTAGAGCCATTGTCTTTACTCCGAACTCACCAGCTTCGAGAACCAGCTTCACCCATTCCTCTGCCGATAGAGACTCAACCGCAATGGTAGCCAGTGCACGCTGCATGAAAACATGAACTGTATCATCATTGAATCCCAAGCGCATAGCATGCTCCAGATAAGCTGCCATACCTTTCAAACCATAGACAAGCAATTCTTTCAACGAACGGAGGTCTTCATTCTGTTCACGCAGAACACCTACTGTCTTCGCTTTCTCGGCATAGTCGTCACGCGTTCCCTGCCAAGTCAGTTCATCTACTTGGGGTAGGAACACTTTGTTGTGCTTGGCCTCTTGAATCAATCCATTACGCAAAGCAAGTCCCCTATCCACCCGTTTCAAGATGCTTTCATCATCGAAATTCGCATTCGTGATAGTACAAAACAAAGCATCCGTCACAAAAATATTCACTTCTTCAGAGACTGGAGAATCTGCCTTGCGTAATGTATCGGCAACAACAGAGATACCCCTGACTACAAACAGTAACAAGTCCATAGCTTGAGCCGTATGACTTTCTTTTCCACATACACCTTTCAATATACAGCCGGTTCCTTTGGCTGTCTCCTGACATTGATAACAAAACATGTTTGGTTCCATATTCCTATTCATTTAAAAGTTTGCATAATCTTTTGATAAGATAAGCAGCACCTCAGCAATAAAAATAAGCAGGCTTATGTTCTATTGCATTCGATTTGCATTATCTTTGTGCAAAGATGAGAGTTCTACAACGCACAAACTGTCACGAATGTTACATCGAATCACAAAAAAGTAAAAAAAGAATGGAAATCCATACATTATTGGAAATGCCTCCTTTCCAAGACATAACAGAAGAAGAGTTATTATCCCTCATCCTGGCACCCGAACATGCACACAGGCAATACAAACCTGCTGACTTCATTGCCATGCAGGGAGAAGCATATCGTTCTCTATTCATATTGTGCAACGGCAGTGTGCGTACCCAAATGGTCAGTGCGGAGGGGAAGCAACTCACCATCGAAACGCTGAAAGCCCCGCAACTGCTTGCCCCGGCTTTTGTCTTTGCCTCCGAAAACCGCTTCCCGGTAAATATCGAAGCTAAAGAGAAATGTGAGATACTCGTTATAAACAAGAACATTTTCCTGGAATTCCTGCATCAACACCCCGCTGTGATGCGCAACTTTCTGCAACTGGTATCGGACAGAACCCTATTTCTCTCCAAAAAGCTAAATGCCTTTGCCCTACAAAGTCTGAAATCGCGTATACTGAACTATCTACGCATGCATGGCACGATACTCAACCAGCAGGAAGTGGCACAAATACTGGGAGTGGCGCGTCCCTCGCTGGCACGTGCCTTATCGGAACTGGCAAGCGAAGGGTGCATCCGAATGGAAGAGAAGGAAATGCGGATAAATGCAGTCTCCGCCCAAAAGTATTTATAAAAAACGTCCGCACTTATATATTATTCTTACCTTTGTCCAAGAATAAAAAGCTATGGAAAAGATTCTACTGGATGAAAAGTACGAACAGTTGTTGTTCCAAATCCCTCTACTAAGGGATTTGCCACATAATATCAAGCAATCGCTGCTTGAGAAACTGGAATATTCAGTCTATTCTATAGACAAGAAAGATATAGTTGCCCGGCAAGGCACCCCCTGCAAGAAGCTATATATACTATTGGAAGGTAAATTGCGTGTAGATATTATAGACGGTCTGGGCAATAAAGTTATGGTAGAATACATCGTTGCCCCCCGGGCCTTTGCCACTCCCCATCTCTTCGGCAGCAACACCACACTGCCGGCAACTTTTACTGCCATTGAAGACTGTATCCTATTCACTGCCACCAAAGAATCCACCTTCAAGCTTATCAGCCAGGATCCCAAAGTGCTGCACAACTTCCTTTGCATAACGGGAAATTGCAATGCCTGCACGGTTTCGCGATTAAAAACCCTTTCCCGCAAAACAGTCCGCGAAAGGTTTGTCGTCTATCTGTTTGAAAACAGAATTTCCAACTCTACCAGCATCACCATTGCGCATACCCAATCTGAGCTGGCAGAATACCTCAATGTAACCCGCCCGGCACTTTCAAAGGAAATCAATAAGATGACCAAAGAAGGTATTATCCTAATGACGGGTAAGAAAATTGAGGTATTGAATGAAGCAGCTCTGAAAGAGTATATCTAAACTACCATTTTACAAACAAGATTCTCGGATTGATGTTGACAGATACCCAGCCCCAATCCTGCCAGCGTTTATGGTCGCCGCCTTTCACCACGTCCATAGACTTCGTACCCCGCATAATGGAGTAACCGGCAGAAAGCTTCACGTCCTTCATCACATTCCAGTCAAGCTGATAGTCCATCTCCGAACCCAATCCCTTTTTTACATCATCCAGCTTGGCAGCAGTAGCAAAATAGTGATAATTCAGTTGCATACTCACCTGCTTGGATGTCTTGAAGTTGACACCCAACTGGGCATCCTGCAAACCGGGAGCTACTCCCTGCCAAGCAGAAGCATAGAAATAGTCCATCGCTCCATAGAACTTATGATGTGTTCCGTAAAGAGGATCGAATGCTTTGAACTTGTCACCTTTCCCGTCACTGCCACTCAGATAATCATAACCCAAGCTCACACTCCATTGCTTGTCTATGGCATAGGCAGCCTTCACGCTTACCATAAAGGCAGATACACTCTGCGCATTCTTGTTCTTTCCGGTCTGATAATAGAAAGCAGCCTGCACAGGTAGCCAATTTCCCGATTCCGGCTGATAAGTCACGTAAGTACCGAACGTCTGCAAATAGCGGGTATGGGAAGTTTCTGTTTCTGCATCACCGGTTTCCAGGCCCAGATTCATGAATAACAAAGAGACATCAAGGTTGGGGGTTTGCGCCGCATAATGATACCAAAGGGTCTGCATATTCTTATAAGGTTGTGCACCGTCATAATAATAGGTACCGCCTTTTGCCTTTTCCTTGTTCTGGTTGAAGGCAAGAATGAAATGCAGTTGGTGGGCATTCTTGGCATAGCCCAACTTCAATGCATCGTGATAGCGACCGGCCACATTCCAGTCCAGCCCTCCCAAAATACGTTCGTCGTCATAAGACAAGGTCTGGCGCCCCAGTTGTGCAAAGAAACCGGCACCAAAGTTGAGTTTTGCCCATGCTTCGTTCATAATGAAACGCCCGTTAGTGTCTATCTGCGGGTCCTGCCCCCATACGCCTACATGTTGGGCCGAAATCTTCATACTCAAATCCGAACGTTTATACTCCATGGAAAGACGTGCACGGTTGTTGATAAATGAAGCAGCCTTGTCTCCCTCGAAACGTGGTAACTGTGCTCCGTTACGGTATTCTGCACGGGGTCTGATTTGCATCGACATGGTGAATTCGTTCTCTTTCTCCGAACCTTGTGCCCACAACATTCCGGGCAACAGCAATAAGCCTAATGCCAAATAAACTGTTTTCATAAGTATTTTAATTTAAGTTATACGTATGTACACTCACTCCTTGTGCCGAGGGCAAGTAATTGATGCCATACCAACACATTTGCAACAACAGAAAAGATACAAGCAAGCCAAACAGTGCCTTACGATAGGCCGCGGGGCATCCCAATCGGAAATGGATATATGCCAGATAGGAGAACCAGGTAGCCGCCGCCCAAGTCTCCTTGGGATCCCATGCCCAATAGTGTCCCCAAGCAGCTTTCGCCCAGACAGCACCGGACAGCATACCCAGTGTCATGAAGGCAAGTCCTACATAAGTCAGATTATCGCACAAAGCCATCTCATGCCGTTCAATTCCTTTTTTCTTGAACCACAGCAGGTAGACAGCCATCACCGTAGCGGCACCCAGCATGGCATAGGCAAACATATAGACAATGACATGAGGAGTGAACCACGGACTCTGCAAAGCGGGCATCAACGTCTTGTTGTGTATTTCGGGCCTAAAAATATTGATGCAGACAAACACCAAGGACAAGACGGAACTGAAACCGAGAATCCATTTGTACCTCCAACGACTGTAAGTGATGATTCCTGCCAATGGAAGAAAGAATGAATACCACAAACGCGTCTCCCCCATCGTCCGCATCGGAGGACGCTCCAAAGAAATCCACATGCCGACAATGAAGCTGAAAAAGACAGCCAAGCCCAGACAAGTCAAAGTGTATACCACTACCGGACGTTTACCACGCCATGCAGCGAAAGCTCCCAATCCCCAGAAAAGTAAAGCGACAATGGCAAACAGAGCAAAATAATCCCAACTCATACCGTCTCCTCCTTTCTTTCTTCTGTTCCTTTCGGTGCATTGACAAACAAGCAGACTGCCCCCAGCACCATCATTATGATGCCGGCATATACAGCCGGAAGCCAGGGATCGCGTACCAGTTCAAAAACACTGACATCACTCCACCGTCCTTTCGTTTCGTCATAGCTTAATTGATAAATGTTCCATCCGAATATCTTCAAAGGACGGTTCACTTCGATTGTGTCTTCCACTACCTCTCCTGACTGCGTATAAACCGTTACAGCAGAAACAAATCGCTGCGGCTCACGTTCGGGCATCACCAGACTGGTCTGTTCCGACAAGCGCAATGCCTTATAAGGAAACATGAAACTACCGCAACTCACCCATCCCTCCTTCGACTGTCCGGAGGTAGCATTCACCGCCTTCAGATAAACAGCATAGGTAGCTCCCATCGAATGGAATTCGGTAAACTTCAAGGTATCTTCCGCAGCTACAGAGGCAGCCATCGGAATGGATTGAAGGATAGAGATGTCCCAATCCAGCAACCTCCCCCGTTCTACCTTCTCTTCCAACAGCAAATGTTCCGGCACATCCTTCGGCAGTGCCTGCCCGGTCTCATTATTTATCAGCATCAGCTTGGGAGGGTATTCATGTATGGTGAATTCTTTCAGTTCAATGGCAAGCGGAAGCTCCGTCAGCTTGCCATCCTCATTCGTGGCACGCCATTCAGTCTTGCCCAATTGGGTAATCATTCTCAGTCGTTGCATATCTGCATTGCCCAGCGTTGCCGTCAAGAGGGCGACAAACAAGCCGACATGATTCAGCAGAAAAGGAATCTTACGCAATTTTAAAGGAATACATACACGGAGAATGGTCAGTCCCAAGACAGTAACCAGCCAGATATAAAGCAACACGAACGGCCAGAAAGAAAGCATCTTCGAAAAGCCGATGACATCTGCCGAAGGCTGGGTAGAAGGAACCTGCCGCACCAATCCCATAACGACAGTGACAACCGCCACACATACCAGGGAAGAAACTGCAGCCGTATAATGACTGAGCCATCCGAAACAGTACACCCGTCTACGAAATCCATGCATGCATGCCAACAATAGCAGGAACAACACCAGAACGATGACATTGACCGGCCACGCAAACAAGCCCCAACGAATATCTCCAACGCTCCACTGCAACAGCAAGCCCGTGACGAACAGTCCTGCCCCACAGATAAAACCTTCCTTATACCTCCACGGTTTCTTCCACATCTTCTGATTTACGATTTGACGATGTACGATGTACGATTGGAGTTAGATTGTTGATAGAGTCAATCCGGGATGTACATATCGGGGAGTAATCCCAATCGTACATCGTAAATCGTCCAATCGTAAATAAATTTATTTTAGTGCTAACCGGTTGTTGGCTTTGGCTTTTTCCAACCAAGCCGGTACGGTAGTCTTCAAGAATTTGTCCTTTGCAGCTCTTTCGGCATCCATATCGAGGCCGATATATTCCTGCGCCTTGTCTTTGGTAGAGATATCCGGCATGGGAACATTGTCCGTATATCCATGCTTTGCCAGCACTTTGGAGACAGCCAAACGCGCCTGCATAGCTCTATCCAAGCCGTGAGACAAGACACGCTGGATTTCCTGTGGTGCATGGAAAGCACCTCCGTGAGATGCCACACCGAAGTCCCAACGCCATTGCGCCTGGCGAATCAGTGCCAGCACTTCTTTCATCTGCTCTTCCGTAGCTCCCTTGTCCCAGGCAAATTTAGCTTCGATATGAGCTTTGGCAAGTTCCTGTTCAAGGCGGTTGCGGATTTCATTGGCCTTGCGCTGGCGTTCGTAGACATTGTTGCGCAAAGTCTCCTCACTTTCGCGATGGCAGGTTTGGCAGGTACGGTCTATCATAGCCAACGGACTTTGTATATGGTGGTCGCTGAACTTCACGCCACCTTCACTCTTATAGGGCATGTGGCAGTCCGCACACGATACGCCACGCTGACCGTGAATGCCCATCCGGGCTATTTCAAAATCGGGGTGTTGCGCTTTCAGGATGGGGGTACGGCTCAACTTATGTATATAGTCGTAGAAACCGGCCTCATCATAATAGGCTTCCATGTCTTCCACCGTAAAACCTTTGTCCCAGGGGAAAGTCAGGTACTTGCCGTCACCCTTGAAGTAATATTCCACGTGGCACTGTGCACATACCAGCGAGCGCATCTCCTGCGGAGTGGCCTCGGTAATATCCTTGCCCTGACGTTCAAAAGCTTCTATCAGAGCCGGACGGCTGATATGCAGATTCATATTTTCCGGTTCGTGGCAGTCCGCACAACCAATCGGATTTACAATTTCACCACCCAAAGCGCCCCACTTATTATTATAGAAAGCATCCACACCGATGGCTTCCATCATACGGGGGACATCGGGACTCTTGCAAGTCCAGCAAGTGGACGGTTGCGGACCATCTGCATCAGTGGCAGGCGCACCGGTACGCAGGGTTGCCGTAATATCCTCGATGGCATGCATGTGTCCGCGCGGAGTGGAATAGTCTTTGGAGAAGGCATATCCAGCCCAAAGTATCACCATTTCGGGACGCTGTTCCAATACATCCACAGCCACATTTCCATTGAATTCACTCTGGAAGTCGGTCTTGGCGGTTTCAGTCCACGTCTGATACTCACGTGGAAAGTCACTCTTGAAGACTTCGTTGCGTGCCTCAATTCCTTCAATCACAGTTTTGCGGTTATTGAATACACTTGCCAGCTCGGCCCTGCGCTCCATCAAGGCAGAAACGCATAGACCCAAGACAAATACAACGACCATTGAACCACCGAACAACAGCCATCCTTGCCATGATTTTAATCTCTTTTCCATATATATGAAGATTTATTGTTATTCAAGTTTCTCATGTCTTTGACCTGCTTTCAGTGAACAAATTGACAAGGCTACAAGGAGGGATAAACAGCCCTTTGTCTATATCTTGCTTTTTAAAGTGATTACAAGGAAAAGCCTTGTGTACTTGTTCACTGAAAGCAAGTTCTTGAACTTGCGAAACTTGAGTTGTCATTATTCCTTTATCAGTTTCTGCAACCACTCCGGTACGGGAGATTCCGGATAGGGTACCAGTGCAGCGGGCGTGGACGAGAGGCTGTTCATTCCACCATGAGGCACATCACGGTGGCAGTCCCAGCATGCCTTTCCGTCGCCGATGAGGGTCATCATGTAGTCTATCCTGCCGACATCCACAAACTCGTTGGTCAGTTGCGTATGGCAACGGATGCAATTATTCATAATGACCTGCGCACTGGCTTCCTCGGCTTGGATGGCCTGCGGTTCGCTTTTAGTGAGAAAGGCACCTACGTGCTTCATGCCGTCCATTCCCTTAAACATCCATTTCTTTACCATATTCTCATGAGGGACATGGCAATCGTTGCAAGTGGCATCCCGGCTGTGGGAGCTGTGCATCCAGGTTGCATAATAGGGAGCCATGATGTGGCAGTTGACACATGCCGCAGGGTCATCTCCCAGATAAGTGTGCGCCCGGAGAAGATACATAAACAAGCCTCCGCTGCCGACGAGGACACCGCAAACAATGAGTGCCGTTACTTTCCACCTGTAGGATGGAAATAGTTTACTTATGATTGGTAACTTCGCCATAAAATGAATATTTTCAGCAAAAATAGGCAGTTACAATCTAAAAAAGTGTAATCATGATTACATTTTTCCATTTATTTTTCGGTATTTTTAATAAAGCATTCATTCTCACGCATACCTATATGAAGATGTCCACAAAACACGCACGCCTGCGCATCTTGTGGACATCTTCATCCTTTTATAAAACTGCCTGCTTTTTTTAAGCTACTTTCTTTAATTGAACATTCACTTTTCTGCCACTCTTCCGGACCAATCTTCGAATCCAAAGATAATAGCCCGTCAACGGCAGGCTTGCGCCAATCAAAGCGGCCAGAAAGCTCAAGATGCGGGTGGCCCATCCTCCCCAACTGCCTACATGGACGGAGTATATCCAGCCACGGATTTTCCCGGAAGTGTCGGCATCCTTATATAAGGTAGTCCCGGTGATTTCACCATTACGGGGATTGAACGTATAGCGGTCGGCAGCACGACGGTTGCCCAACCGATTGAAGGAGACTGTAGCAGAGCCACGCGATACGGTTATCTGTTTATAATCAGGACTAAGCTCCTTCAGTTCTTCGTAAACCTTCTGCCAGTTTGCAAAAGGAGAGAAAGGCTTTCTTTCACGATTCTCGCCACCAGACCTGCCTTGAGCCCTATCTCCTCCGTGGGCAGCAGTTTGTGCCTGAGCACCATGTCCTCCACCCCCTTGCATGGTTTCCACTCCAAAAACTTTGTAGAAGCCGGTGCGATACCAGGAGAAAGACCATGTCAGTCCCGTAAGTGCCATCGCCAACAGAAAAATCAGCGTGTACATGCCGCCTGCCACATGCAGGTCGTACCAGAACCGGCGCCAACCTTTACCGGCAACAATCTTCAGACTGTTCTTTAAAGCCTTTTTTGTACGGGGCCACCAGATGACAACGCCTGACAGCAGCACAAAGACAAGCATCAGTGTGGCAGTGCCCACAATCATTTTCCCCCAGAAGATACTTCCATCGGGCTTCATGCTGTCCAACAGCCAGCGGTGCAGGCGGAACATGGTCATGAAAAACGGCGCACGCTCATACCGGCCCTTCACCTCACCCGTGTACTGGTCCACATAGACGGAGGCACGACGAGGTTTGGAAAGATTCACCTGCCAGGCACGTTCCGGATTGGACGATGCAGTGATACCCGTCACAGAGACACTATCCGGCAAAGTAGCGGCTACTTTTTCGGCCAACCGGCTCATGGGAAGCGGTGCCGGTCCGGCTTTTTCTACATAGTAGAGGTCGCGGCGGCAAAGCTCCATCACTTCCGTCTCGAATACCAGCATGGCACCGGAGAAGCAGATAAGGGTAATCAACAGTCCGAAGGGGACTGAAAGCCATAAATGTATCTTACTGAAAATTTTCTTCATAAGTATGTTCTCTTATTCATTTCATATCAGAACCTTTATTCCAGTTTACCTACACCGTTCAGTTGGGTTGCATTGACCACCAGCCCTTTGGTAGCTGTTGCATTGGCAGGGTCTACCTTATAGATGGCAGGATAGCCGGAAGAGGTAGTGACTGCCACATATGCGTTGCCATTTTCCATGTACGGGGTATTACCAAAGCCAGAGACATCGCTTGGAAGGCCGTTCACATAAGTCAAAGCTCCAGTGGAGGCATTGAAGACGGCAAGTTGGTTGGCAACCTTGTCTGATGCCGTAATTGCCTTATCATACATCAGCAGCAGGAAATAATTACCTGAAATATACCAAGTCCGCAAGAAAGAGGCGCCATTGGCTTTCTCTTCAAGATTATAGTAATAAGCGGCATCAAATTCTTCTGCTTTGGTATCGATGCGTACAACTCCAGCAGGCAATGTAGTCTGCTGACGCGAATCACTCATGGTCTTGGCATAGCTCGGAGAAAATACATATACATAGCCGTCGTCGGCAAGCCAGTTCATCTGGTAGTACTGTGAACGGTTACGTCCGGCAGCATAACTGATTTTGTCTGTAGTGATGACCTTATGAGAATTCAGTGTCTGATCACCAAAGATAGCGATATGGCATTCATTAGGATACTGGGTCCATTGCAATTCGTCCTTCTCATAGGCACCGCTACCCTGCCCGCCGGATTCTGTCTTTATTAAATCCTCATTACCGGAAAGCACCCACTTGTAGCTACCGTCTTCGTTCTTCTGCATGCAACCATACTGGCTAAGCCCCATGGGAATGGCTGCTGCATAAACCTTACTGCCCACTTGTTCTATACCGGCCAGTGTTACGTATTCACCATTTTCAAGGAAATTTTCGGCAAGAAATGGAGTATCCTTTGTTACCGAGTTCTTTGTATAAGTCTGTTTCTCGACATCCAGATAGGAAATCAAAAAAGATTGGGGAGTATATCCATTTGCATCATTCAGTTCCGTAGGGCCGTCGCCGGTAGAAGTCGTCATTATAAATTGGTCATAATAGCCGTAGGTAGTGAAACGATTGACGTTATACTCCTGGCTACGTTTTTCCAGTTCACCGTTTGTATTCATAATGAACGACTGGGTAGTGCCTGCATTTCCCTGGTGATAGTTCAAGGCATACAGATATTTGTTTCCGTAGAACACCCAGTAAGTAGCCCCATCGTTCACAAGGCCATTGCCGGCAGCAGTAATTTCACCGCTTTCCAGTGACTCGGCTGTCAGCAGGACAGGAACGGAGCTACCTGAAACTGTAGCCGTGGCAGCTATCACATAGTTACCCTTTGAACCGGAACCGGAGCCGGAACCCGGTTCGTCTGTGTCTGTACAAGAAATTAAAGCCATTCCGGTCATTGCCATTGCCAAGAGGCCGGACAAAAGATAATTCTTCTTCATTTGTTCTTCTTATTAATTACACCTATTAAAACCATTATATTTATTAATCACCAAAATGTACACGTACCTTGCCATAGAACGCACGCCCGGCTTTCTGAAGACTGAAATTGTCGTACAAATCCTCGTTCGTGAAGTTGCGGCATTCAAACGAGATATTATAGCGGCCATTCTTCAGACTATAGCTCAATGTCAGGTTATGGGAGAACTGGTCGGGTACCATGAAATCCTTGTTCTTGCTACCGATGGCCTGCGAATAGTAGGAGAAGCTGTGCATGTACTGGTTGTCGTAAGTCACGGACAGTATATTCCCTTTCTTCCAGAGGTCGCGCCAATAGAAGTTTACGTCAAAATCAGCAAACTGATAGGGCACATTGGGAATGCGTGCCTTGTAACCGAGATTTTCCACAGAGTTGCCGGTACTGCCGATTTGCATCTTCTCATTGTCACGCACATTCATCTGCGTGAAGTTGCCGCCCACACTCAGCCAGCGTCCGAAGCCATAGCGTGCCGATACATTGTATCCCTTCGTCAGCACCTTGCCGTAGTTGGTATAAGTGGCCCCTTCTTTTCCTCCGCTCAAGTCCTGGATATTACGCTGGATATAATCCTTCGTATTGCGGTATACCACACCGCCTTCCACGTAGACGGAATGTTTTCCAAAACTCCGGGAATAACTCAGGTTCAAGTTGATGTTGTCACTTTTCTCGGGACGGATGCCGATGTCTCCACTCTCCAGATCTTCGTCACCAAACATCTCTTCGATAGTGGGCAGGCGGTAAGCTTTTTCATAAGAGAGCTTCGCCTGCAAGCCGGGCAGGATGAAGTAGGTTCCGGCAGCACCATATCCCCAAGAGTCTACCGTACGGCTGGTGCGTACATAATTACTACCGGTATCATCCTCGGCCATAGGTCCTGCCACATACTGGCGGTAGTATTTGCCGAATGCCGAGAAGTTCCACTTTTCGGAAGGCATCAGGCGGTATGACAAACCGGAGATATTCTTGCGGGTCTGCTTGGCAATGGCATCCGTCTGTTCTTCCACCGCCAACAGTGAAGTATTATCACGCTGGAATGCACTCAACACATGATTGAAAGTCAGCATGTGGACTCTGGCAATGCGGTAATTCAAGGTCAATGTACCGTTCCAATTGTCATTATCGGCACGGGAATACTGGCGGGACTGTTCGCCGGGACTGTTCAGCGGATGTTTCTCACCAAGCCAGTTGTATTCATAGCGGGCAGTATCCACATTCGTAGTGGCATTGCGATTGTAGTTGGCTGTCAACACCATATCCAGCCCCTTGATTATCAAGTTGCGTTTGCTGTATTCCATCGAAGGCATTAGTGAATGGCCGAAGCGGTGCTTTTCTCCGAAGACTGTCTTCTGGCGTACACCGGTCTGTATGTCCTTGTACATGTGCGAATAGGTGAAACCGAACATCAGCCGGTCTGCCCAACTTTTGTCCACAATACCCGCTTTGGCCACAATGGCTTCGTTGTGGTAAGTATCATTGAAATGCTTCACGCGCACCTTCTCACTTTCGTTGAAACTGCCCGTCTCAAAATCCTTTACCGGCGCATCTACATGATAATCGTTGTCCGAGTAGTTTTGAAAGGCATTGATTTCATAGCTGAAACCGTTCTTGAAAGTCTGTCCGAAGTTAACGTATGAGCGGTGGGTATTGAACGAGCCGTAAGAATAAGAAGCATCCAGGAACCAGTTCCGGCGTTTCTTGTTGGTAACAATATTGATGACACCGCCAATGGCATCCGTACCGAAGCCCACGGGAACTACACCCTTATATACCTCTATACGGTCGGCAAAGCTCACCGGAATATTGTTCAGGCTGAAGGAGCTTCCCACACCTTCCTGCGGCACACCGTCAATGAACACCTTGACGTGCTTTCCGCTAAAACCGTCCAGCATCAACTGCATGTCCGAACCTACCCCACCCGACTCACGGAGTTTCATGCCCGGAGCCTTGGTCAAGGCATCGCTCAGATTCTTCGTGGTGTTCTGGAGTTCCTTTGTATCGACTGCCACAGCATTGAATGCCGACCTCTTCACCCGGCTTACTCCGGTAGAAACGATAGTCACCTCGTCCAGCTGTTGCGTTTCGGGAGCGATGGTTATGTTCAGCTTCATCCGCTCATCATTGACCAGTTTCACCTTTTTCTCCACCTTTGTATAACCTACGGCAGACACCACCAGCGTATAGTCGCCGGCAGGCGCCTTGATGTGATAGAGGCCTTCCTGATTCGTGGTTCCTCCATAACTCGTCCCTTTCAGATAAACAGTCGCAAAATCCACCGTTTCTTTTTCCGTAGAAATGATTCTACCCGAAATCATCCCTCCTCTCCTCTGCGCATGTACAGACAGAGAAGCCAACAGAAGGAAAAACAGCAGCGAGAATTTAAGTGTATATGCTTTCAATTTTATAATAATTATAATGTTGTTAGTAAACCGGTGCAAAGGTCATTATTAACAGCCAGCTGTGCAATCGCTTATTGTAGGTAATTATATGGAGTGGATTTATCGTATATATCATATTACGCAATCACCATTGATGGGTATTATCAATAATAAATCTAAAAAAAGAGGAGCCGGGAAATGAAAAACCCCTATTTATAGGTATTGCCCAATATGCCTTTTTGTACGACCTTTGCTGCAAATTAAAACAAGACAACGGACAATAAATTATTAAAGTTTAAGTATGAAAATTGAAAAGATTGTAGCCCGTGAAATCCTTGATTCACGCGGCAATCCCACAGTAGAAGTGGACGTTATTCTGGAATGTGGTGTTATGGGACGCGCAGCAGTGCCTTCCGGTGCTTCTACCGGCGAGCACGAAGCGCTGGAACTTCGCGATGGCGACAAGCAACGCTACGGTGGTAAAGGTACACTAAAAGCAGTAGAAAACGTCAACAAGATAATCGCACCGGCACTGATTGGCTGGTCGTCACTGGAACAGCGTACCATCGACCACAAGATGCTTGAGTTGGACGGCACGCCTACCAAATCCAAGCTGGGTGCCAACGCCATTCTGGGTGTCTCACTGGCAGTAGCCAAAGCCGCTGCCAATTATCTCGATATACCTTTATACAGATATATCGGTGGAGTAAATACCTACGTAATGCCGGTCCCGATGATGAATATCATCAATGGAGGTTCACACAGCGACGCTCCTATCGCTTTCCAAGAATTTATGATTCGGCCGGTAGGCGCCTCTTCCTTCCGTGAAGGCCTGCGCATGGGAGCCGAAGTATTCCACGCCTTGAAAAAAGTGTTGCACGACCGCGGCCTCAGCACTGCCGTAGGTGACGAAGGCGGTTTTGCACCGGCACTGGCAGGAACAGAAGATGCGCTGGACTCCATCATGAGCGCCATCAAGGCTGCCGGCTACGAACCGGGCAAGGATGTGAAAATCGGTATGGACTGTGCCTCATCCGAGTTCTTTAAGAACGGTATCTATGACTACTCCATCTTTGAAGGCGAAAATGGTAAAAAACGTACTGCCGACGAACAAATAGCTTACTTGGAAGATTTGATTAATAACTACCCGATTGACTCCATCGAGGATGGCATGAGCGAAAACGACTGGGAAGGCTGGAAGAAGTTGACCGAACGCATCGGCAACCGTTGCCAGCTGGTTGGCGACGACCTGTTCGTGACTAACGTGGAATTCCTTGAAAAAGGTATTGCCATGGGCTGCGCCAATTCCATCCTTATCAAAGTCAATCAAATCGGTTCACTCAGTGAAACGCTGGATGCTATCGAAATGGCACACCGCCACGGTTATACCACAGTGACTTCTCACCGTTCCGGCGAAACCGAGGACGCCACCATTGCAGACATTGCCGTTGCCACCAACAGCGGACAAATCAAGACCGGTTCTCTGAGCCGCTCCGACCGCATGGCGAAGTACAACCAACTATTGCGCATCGAAGAAGAACTGGGTAACCTTGCTGTCTATGGCTACAAAAGAATAAAATAACCCTTTGTAGTGAATAAGTCATAAAGAGGGAATAGCGTCTTTGGGAAAAGGCGCTATTTTTATTAAAGAATCGTCTATATCTTTGCAAAAGTCATCCCCTACTATCCTCTATAGGAAAGATTCTTTCCAAGATGGTAGCAGGTTAATGTTTCATTGACTAAAGACTATTCGTCCGACAGTCGTTACATTATCGTCCGACATATGTTTAATTATCGTCCGATAGCTGTTGGACGATAATTAAACATATGTCGGACGAATAGTTTTTAGTAAGCAAGAATATAAAATATAGCGGCGCAACAATCATTTGCTCCCAAAGCCTCCCTTTATTATTTACGGAGGCCTTCAAAAACAGTCCTCATTCACGGTTCATCAAACGATGCTCTGCCATCTGCTCGAACTTCGTGCCGGGACGTCCGTAATTGGCATACGGATAAATGGAGATGCCTCCGCGCGGGGTGAAGATACCCGTCACCTCAATATACTTAGGGTTCATCAAATGAATGAGGTCTTTCATTATGATGTTCACGCAATCCTCGTGGAAAGCACCATGATTGCGGAAGCTGAACAAGTAGAGTTTCAAACTCTTGCTCTCTACCATCTTGACATCGGGGATATAGCAAATACGGATTTCCGCAAAGTCCGGTTGCCCCGTGATGGGACAGAGGCTGGTGAATTCGGGGCAGTTGAAACGCACCCAGTAGTCATTGCCGGGATGCTTGTTATCAAATGCCTCCAATACTTCGGGGGCATAGTCCTGACGGTATTCTGTCTTTCTCCCCAAAAGGGAAAGTTGGTCTTTCAATTCTGTCATAGCCATATATTTTTAGTGATACAAGTGTGCCTCATTTAGTAGAAGCCAAAAACTTTTCCAATCCTTCTCTGCGCAACGTGCATGCCGGGCAGTGTCCACAACCATCTCCCGGGATACCGTTATAACAAGTCAGCGTTTCGTGACGTATAAGTTCGAGCACTCCAAGCTCGTCTGCCAGCGCCCAGGTCTCCGCTTTGTCAATCCACATCAGTGGTGTGTGCAGTACGAATTGCTCGTCCATAGCCAGGTTCAGCGTCACGTTAAGCGACTTGATGAAAGCATCCCGGCAATCGGGATAACCGCTGAAATCGGTCTGCGACACCCCCGTCACAATATGATTAATCCCCCGCTCGCGGGCGTAGACGGCGGCTATACTCAGGAAAAACAGATTGCGTCCCGGCACAAAAGTATTCGGAAAGCTGTCTGCCGGCTTCTCCTGGTCCATCTCCATGCCGGCATCTGTCAATGAGTTATGTCCCAGCCGGCCGATAAAGGAAACATCCATTACTTCGAACTCCACACCTGCCTTACGGGCAATGGCCCTCGCCAAGTCCACTTCCTTCTGATGTTTCTGTCCATACAGAAAACTCAGCGCATACACTTTCTTAAATTCACGTTTTGCCCAAAAGAGGCAAGTGGTCGAGTCCTGCCCGCCACTGAATACCACCAAAGCAGTGTCCCTATTCATCTTGTTAAAAGCCTCTCCCCTTGCCCTCCCCCGTAGGGAGGGAAACAGAGAGGGCATTGCTAATTATTTGTTTGACATAATAACTGATTTCCCCTCACTACGGGTAAGGGGCTTTAAATATCGCCTATTTTCCATACTTTATAGGAGATGCCTTCATCATAGACATCACTACCGTCTATCCGCTTAATAGCTTTTACCACACGGATAGTCACAGGCAGTATCAATACCTCGTACATGGACTTCAGCAGAATCTGGATACACATCATCACCAGCAACTCCCGCCATGCAATGATTCCTCCGAACGCCACCGGAAAGAAAATCAACGAGTCTGCCGTCTCACCAACCACCGTCGACCAAATGGCACGTGCGGAGAAATTACGCCCGTTGCTTGCCAGTTTCATGCGGCTCATTACGTAGGCATTCAGAAAAGAGCCCACCAAGAATGCCGTCAGACTGGCTATGACAATACGGGGCGCCATTCCAAAAACAAAATTGAAATGCGCGGCACCATCCCAGAAAGGGGCGGCAGGCAACGCCACGGCTATCAGTCCCAGCATTACCACAAAAAAGTTCATGGCAAAACCGCTCCAGATAATCAGGCGGGCTTTACGAAAGCCCCAAACCTCGGCAATGCAATCGTTGATAATATAAGAAATCGGGAAGACCAGCAATCCGGCTGTTACGGTAATACCAAAAACCTGGATAACTTTAGTCTCAAGAAGATTGGCTGCAATCAGGCATACATTGAACAGAATGCCCAGCAACATAAAAGGTACAGATACTTTTTGTTTCATACTCCTGTTTTTTACGTGGTGTTCTAGAATACACGACCGCTATTCACGGCATCATACATTTTAAATCCGGTTGCAAAGGTACAACAAGTTTTGCAAATGAACAAACAACATATATTTTAACTAAAACTCAAGCAAGACAAAGCTCCTTTTTTTTATTCGAAGTAATTACAGACAGTGCATATTTAGTTAACGAGACTTAAATAAGATTTCCCAAACCAAGAATATTATTTACAATAGTTTTAAAAAACATAAACCAATAGCATAAAAATCAATATATTAACTGATTTTAGCACAAAATCAAAAACATGCAACCAAGTTTGCTCTCAAACAAGATTTCATTCACGCAAATTTCTTAAGCAAATAAAATAATGGACAACATATTTTAATACATACGATTCTATATTTTAAATAATGAAAATTAGGATTATATTTGATAACAACAATCCGGAAGCTCTGGAAAGCACATTGATATTAACCAAGAATATACCATATTATATATAGTAACCTTAGAAAAACAATGAATGCCTATGATTTACCCGAAAGCCCCAAGACACTATTAGTGTCATCTTCTATTCAACCTATTTATTTTGAGATCCATTAGCTTAAACAAAAAACATCTATTATGAATGAAAATCGTAAACGAGGAACATCGAACAACAAAATCCTCACAGCAATTGCCATCGCCTCCCTATTTATAGGAAGCAGCAAAATCATGGCAATAGAGACCTACTCGGAAAATTCATTCGGAGTGACAGAACAGATGCAGGCACAAACAGCCCGCGGTATTGTTGTCGACCAGAATGGAGAGCCTATCATCGGAGCAAGTATCTTGGAAAAAGGTACTACCAATGGAGTTACCACCGACTTATACGGTAAATTCTCGCTAAACGTAAAAAGAGGTGCCACCCTGGTCATTTCCTACATCGGTTATAAGACGCAGGAAGCCAAAGCAGATGCCAACATGAAAATCACCCTTACAGAAGATTCCGAACTACTGGATGAAGTAGTTGTTGTCGGTTACGGTGTACAGAAAAAGAAACTTGTCACCGGCGCCACTGTACAAGTGAAAGGAGAAGACATAGCCAAGCTGAACACTGTGGATGCCCTGGGCGCTTTGCAGAGCCAGTCACCGGGTGTCAACATCACGCAAAACAACGGCTTCCTGGGTTCGGGCTTTAAGGTGAATATCCGCGGTATCGGTACTACCGGAACCTTCTCCCCGCTTTATGTGGTAGATGGAGTTGCCAACGGTAGCATCGACGGGCTGAACCCGAGTGACATTGAATCTTTGGACGTCTTGAAGGATGCCGCTTCCGCCGCCATCTATGGTGCGCGTGCTGCCAACGGCGTTATCCTGATTACCACCAAACGAGGTAAAACCGGCGTTGCCGAAGTCAGTTACGACGGCTATGTCGGCGTGCAGAACCTCTACAAAATCCCTACTATCCTCAATGCCCAAGAGTACATGATGATGCAGGATGAAGGCCGTGTAATGGACGGATTGAGTCCGTACAACTGGGCGACCTATATTCCGGAAAGGGATTTGCAGGCCATACAGAACGGAACATGGAAAGGGACAAACTGGCTGAAGGAAGTGCTGAATGAAGATGCATTGGTACAGAACCACGCAGTCAACATCACCGGAGGAACAGACCGTTCCAGATATGCCATAGGTATTTCATACACCAACCAAGAAGCCACCATGGGAGTTCCCGGCGAATTTCCTGAAATGAACCGCTACAACTTCCGCGTCAACTCGGACCACGTAGTTATGAAAAAAGGCAATCTTGACTTCCTGAAAGTGGGCGAAACCATCAACTACAAATATTCGCAAACACAAGGTTCATTCGGAACCGGCGGCATTTATTGGAACGGAGTGCACAATATGCTCATCATGAGCCCGTTGATGCACCCTTACAATTCAGACGGAGACTACTACCTCTACGCAGACCAGGAAAAGGACAACTACAAATGGGATATCTCCAACGGAGCCAATAAAAACCCGATAGCTTATCTGGACTACTATATGAACCAGAACCTAAGCAAGTCCCATTACATGCAGAGCAGCTTCTATGCAGAACTGCAACCCATCAAGAACCTGCGTATCAAGAGCCAGTTCGGCTACATCATGGGAGCCTCCAGTTATCGTTCCTATTTGCCGAGATTCGATTATCTGAGTGCGTCACTCAACAACGCAGAAGACAAGGTTACCCAATCCATGTCTATGTATAACCGTTGGTCATGGGACAATACAGCCAACTACATCTTCAATATCGATGACCACAACATCGACGTCCTGGTAGGTCAGAGTATTGAAAAATGGGGTATGGGAGAAGAAATGAGCGGTTCAGCCATAGGCTCAAACTTCTATGACTTCAAGCACGCTTATTTGTCCAATGTTCCATTGACCGCCAACAGTGTGTCCTCCTTGACTGGCAAGCCTAACGGGGAAGGTTCCATCGCCTCCTTCTTCGGACGTATCAACTACAACTATCAAGAGAAATACATGGCTTCTGTCATCATGCGTGCGGACGGTTCCTCCACTTTTGCCCGCGGACACCGCTGGGGCTACTTCCCTTCAGTATCCGCCGGATGGGTTATCAGCAACGAGTCCTTCATGTCAGGAATCAAATGGCTGGACTTCTTAAAGCTACGCGCTTCCTGGGGGCAAAACGGTAACTGTAATGTATCTACTTTCCAATATCTTTCACTGATAACTTCCAACAACGGATATGGCGGTTATACGTTCGGCGACTCCATGGACCTCATCAGTACCGGTTCATACGCCTACCGACTGACCAACCCGGACCTTACCTGGGAAACACAGGAGCAATTGAATTTCGGTATCGATGCACGCTTCTTGAACAACCGCCTGGGCTTTGAATTCGACTGGTATAACAAAAATACCAGAGACTGGCTGGTTACGGCTCCGGTACTCTCTTCCTTCGGTGCCAATGCAGTGTCCGTCAATGGCGGTAATGTAAAAAACACGGGTATTGAAGTAGGACTCCACTGGAACGACAACATCGGAAAGGATTTCCAATATGGAGCCAACCTGACCCTTGCTCACAACAAGAATGAAGTGACCAAGATTGCCAACAAAGACGGAATCATCCACGGTAGCGGCAGCGTTCTGTGGGAAGGAGCCGAAGAGTGCTTCCGTGCTGAAGTAGGCAAACCCATCGGCTACTTCTACGGCTACAAGAGTAACGGCATATTCCAGAACCAGGAACAGATAGACAACTACAAAGGTCCGAAACTGAACGGCGACAAGACACAGCCGGGTGACGTAATCTGGGCAGACACCGACAATAGCGGTACGCTCGATGCCAATGACCGTACTATGATAGGTAACCCGAATCCCGACCTGACAATGGGACTTTCCCTGAATGCCAGCTGGAAGGCCATTGACTTCTCAATCACTACTTACGGCGCATTCGGCCAGCAGATTCTGAAGTGTTATCGTGACTTCTCCTCCTCACCCTTGAATAACTATACAGCAGAGATATTCCAACGCTGGCACGGCGAAGGTACGTCCGACAAGTTCCCGAGACTGTCCAGCGCTTCCAGCTCCAACTGGAACAGAGTATCAGACATTTATATCGAAGATGGAGACTATCTCAAGATAAAGAACATCACTGTGGGGTTCGACTTCAAGAAAGCATTCAAAAAGTTACCGGTACAACAGCTGCGTCTGTATCTGACCGCACAGAACCTCTTTACCTTCACCGGCTATTCCGGTATGGACCCGGAAATCGGTTACGGCGGCGACGATTATGGTTGGGCATCAGGCATCGACCTGGGCTACTACCCCAGTGCACGTACCTATATGATAGGCTTAAATGTAAAATTCTAATTAACCGAAGAAATTATGAAAAAGATATTATTCATAGCATCAGCAATACTGATTCTTCTTTCAGGATGCGAAAACTTCCTCGATTCGGAACTTTTGACCGAAAAGACAACCGCCAACTTCCCGGAGACAGAAAAGGATGCCCAAGAGATGGTGACGGCCATATACGCCCATCTGTTGTTTGAAAGTCCTGAAACCTCTTCCCAGTATTACATTGCCCAGTTGGCAGGTGACGACTGTCTGGGAGGCAACCTCTCCTACTCCAACAACTGTGCCACCAACTTCCTTATGTACAGTGGCAATCTGAATACATTTGCCGGCATCTGGGACCGTTGCTACACCCTTATCAACCGTGCCAACAATGCCATCAACACAATGGAGAATGTGAAATCATGGTCCAGCGAGAGCGAACGTAACCGACTTTTCGGTGAGTCCTACTTCCTGCGTGCCATGGCTTATTATGAGCTGGCACAAGTCTTTGGCGGAGTTCCTTTACGCACCACACTGGAAAGTACCAACCTGCCGCGTGCATCCGTAGACGAAATCTACACCCAGATTGCAGCCGACTTGAAAAACGCTATCGAAATGATGCCGGCAAAGATTTATCCGAAAGGCTCAGACATGACCGGACACGCTACAAAATATGCTGCCGAAGCCATGATGGCACGTGTATTCCTTTTCTATACCGGACGCTACGAAAAAAACGAACTCCCCAACGGAACTACCAAAGAGGAGGTCATCTCTTGGATAGATGACTGTGTAAACAACTCCGGTCATAAACTGGTGTCCGACCAACGCAACATCTGGGCCTACACCAACGATGCTACCGAAGACAATACCGAAGGGTTCCGTTACCAATACGTTATCAACCATAACCTGAAATGGGAAGGAAACAGTTCCGACGAAACTTTATTCGCCAACAAACATAACCTGAAATCCGACTGGACCTATACCTGGTTCTCCAACACATGCGCGCAATTCTATTCACCGTCTGCCGACAACTATTCCAACAAAGACAGTTATCCCTTCGGCACCGGTTGGGGAGCTGGCCCTGTATCTCCGGCTATGGTCAACGAATGGAAAGACTGGGCCGCCAAGCAGACCTATACGGACGGTTACAAGGAGGATCCCCGTCTGACCGGTTCCATATGGTCGTACAAAGCACTTGATCCGAATGTTGCCGGCAATGTACTGATGGACTGCACCATGGACGAGGGTGAACCGGAATATACCGTATCCTATCGTTACTATGAACAAACCGGCTATTTCCAGAAAAAATACATCAATATCAATTCCTACAATGAAGGCAAAATCGAACCTTTCGGCAAGCAGATGTTCCCCGGAATATCTTCGCAGACATCCCAACAGCTACTCCAAATTGCCGACTTGATTCATATCCGTTTTGCCGACGTTCTGCTCATGCAGTCCGAGCTGAAGCAAGATGCTACGGGTCTGAACAAGGTACGTGCCCGCTCCCACTTGGCTCCGGTGGCCTACTCCCTGGAAGCCATCAAGCAGGAACGCCGCTGGGAACTTGCATTCGAGTCCATCCGCTGGTGGGATATCCTTCGCTGGTCGGGTCCTTCGCTTGAGGAAGCCGGTGACATACTCAACAAACAGACCGGGTTCAATATAATAAATGCCGCTACGGTGGTACCGATGGTCAAATTCGACTATAAGAAACGCCTACAGGCAACCCAAGGCTACTGGCCCATTCCGCAAGACGAAATCGACATCTCCAATGGAGTCCTTGAGCAGAATCCAGGCTGGGATGCATCTGCCCAGTTCTCGGATTGGAACAATATGTAAGAGTATTAACCTATAAATAAAGACAATATGAAAGTAACAAAAATATTGATAGCAATGCTTGCTTCAGCCTTCATCGTTACTGCATGCGATCCTATCGAAGACGAAGACTTGCGAGACAAATATGTGACTGATGCCGGTACACCCATAACCAAGGAGGCATTACAAGCCGCCATATCCATTACCCAACCCTTCCCCAACCAAGACGGAGTAGTGGAAGGCGACCAGTATATCGCCCTGAAAAACTCCCGCCCGGACATTGGCGGTTCATGGCACATAGAATGGGGGGGCGAAGGAAGTAAACAAAGTAAGACTCTGGTCACGGACAACGCTACGGTCATCATGGAGTCCAATGCGGACTATTCCATCTACTATATGGGCATTTCCGCCAATCAGATTATCAAGACAGATCCGGTTGTAGTGACTGTGACCAATGTATTCGACGATTGGTCCACTTACTTCACCGGTGCAACCGACAAGAGTGACAAATCTGCCAAGAAGACCTGGAAATTCCGTGAAGTCAGCTGGGGTTCCGTCTGCAATATGGGGGCTCATGGAGGCTGGAAATATACCAGTGCAGGCTATACTCCCGAATCAAATTTTGCCTGGTGGGCCAATGTCACTGCCGCCGAAGCCGGAGACCAGTCCATGGTATTCGAATTCGACGGAAACAAGATGAAAACCTATGATGCCAGCGGAAACCTGAAGGCAGAAGGTACTTTCTCCTTCACACACGAAAAACCGGAAGACGGAGTACTGGGTGAACTGATAACAAGTATCCCCACCATCGGAGGAAATTATGACGACAACGGACAAAGCGTAGGCAGCAACAAATTTTGGCTGCTGACACTGGATGAGAACTATATCACAATCTATCATCCCGGCAAGTATAGCGGTGGTGTGGATTGGGACGACAGCGGCTGGTATGCTTATTTCAAGACTGAAGCAGAAACCGATTCTGAATAATATGCACTCTCTATGAAAAGGAAACTGCTATTTATAATAGCTACTGTCTTTCTAGTAGCCGCATGTCACAATGACGACTACATGCCCGGACTGCCAGCTCCGGGAAATGAAGACAACGAGACCGAAATGGCCGAGCAGGTTGCAGGCCGGGTTGCATTGGGCTACGTCACTTATTATGGCACATCCATACCCGATGCCAAATACCTGACCCACATAAACTACGCTTTTGCAGAATTATATGTTAAAAACGGAATTTATGAAAAGTTTGGCCTGCAAGGTGATAAATCCCGTTTTGATAAGGTAAAGAAAATAAAGAGCCAGTATCCACATGTGAAGATATTACTCTCTTTTACCAATAGCGTTTCCAATACTGACAATTCCCAGGACGGAGGTTTCTCCGCCCTGGCGAAGAGTCCGGAAATGCGCAAGCAATTCGCACAAGACTGCAAAGCCTTTGTTTCGAGTGAGGGCATAGACGGTATTGACATTGACTGGGAATTTCCCGGTATGACCTTCGGCAGCAATGCCTATGACGAGTTGGTAGATGTGGAAAACTTCACCCTATTGATGAAAGACCTGCGTGCAGCGTTGGGGCAGTCCACCCTATTGACCTATGCAGGTTATTGCATGGACAAGCGTCCCCAAGGCGAAGGCTATAAATATATTGATGTAAAGGCCGTAGACCCGTATGTAGATTTCGTCAATATCATGGCCTATGATCTGGTTGATGCCCCCCAGCATCAATCAGCATTGAACAAGCCAAGTAATTACTGGGACTGCCAGCGTTCCGTAGACGAATACCTGAATGCAGGGGTATCTGCCGACAAATTAGTGTTGGGAATTCCGTTCTACGGAAGAGCCGATTTCAATGCCGGCGGCAGCATCAATTATCGGGATATTCTCAACCTGAGTAAGGATGACGGCTATGTCATCGAAAATTGGGATACAGAAGGCAATGTCCCCTATGTCACCAAAAACGGCAGTTTCTACTGTGGTTACGACAATCCCCGCAGTATTGCCGCAAAAGGTGAATGGATATTAAAAAATGGCATGAAAGGCATGATGTTCTGGGATTATGAAGGTGACGACACCATGGGAACCCTACGCAAAGCGCTATGGAATGCCGTCATGAAAAAATAAGTAACTTAACACACATCCTCAGGAGGTTATTCCGGAAATTAGGGTAAGGGTAATTTTGCATACGATCTTCATTCAAGGCAAGAATACTGACGGAATAACCTCCTTTCTTCCTCCAAGACTACAAAACCTTTTTTCATTTAAGTTGTTGAAAGCACATTCATCAAAACCTAACTTAAATGAAAACAATCTTAAAAGCAATGTTTCTGTTGTGCGTAACCGGACTTCCCTTGTCCACTATCCATGCACAAAAAAAAGAGATTATCGATGACGAAGCTCCAAACGGCATTGTCATAGTTACCATCGACAAAGCGGGCGACGAGATTATCCGCATCATGAATGAGTCACAATTGCCTTACATCCATGACCCGAAAGCTCCCCGCTTCTTATTGATGGACAAACAAGGCAAATTCGCCCTGGGTATCGGAGGGTATGTCCGTGCCACCGGCGAGTATGATTTTGGAGGTATTGTGGATGACATCGACTTTGTTCCTGCCAACATTCCAAGCAGTAGTAAAATCAAAAATCAATTTCAGATGGATGCCAGTACGGCTACTATCTTTCTGAAATTGGTCGGACACACCCGGCTATTGGGTGACTTCACAGTCTATACAGCCGGAAATTTCCGAGGAGGAGACAAAACATTCCAGCTACGGAATGCTTATATGTCATTCCGAAATATAACGGTGGGATATACTTACGGCGGTTTCATGGACTTAGGCGCCCTCCCCTCCACCATTGACTTCCAGGGGCCCAACGGTGCCACGTTCTACCGCGCTACACAATTGTCATATACTTATAAAGGGCTGAAAGACTTTCGTTTCCAAGCTTCCATCGAGGCGCCTGCCGTTGACGGCACAACAAGCAGCCAATTCGAAATTGCCCAGCAACGCATGCCGGACTTCACAGCTTCGGCACAATACAGTTGGAACAGCAGCAGTCATCTGCGTGTAGGAGGTATCATCCGCAGCATGACATATACCAGCACGGAAAGGGACAAGGCTTCCAGCGTCACCGGATACGGTGTACAAGCCTCAACGACCTTTAACCTCGGTAAAAAATGGCAGGCATTCGGACAAATCAACTATGGTAAAGGTATCGGGCAATACCTGAATGACATCAGTAATCTGAACGTCGATATTGTCCCCAATCCCGAAAAGGAAGGCAAAATGCAGGCATTGCCCATGCTGGGCTGGTATGCAGGTCTACAATATAACATTTCTCCAAAGGTATTCCTTTCAAGCACTTACAGCATGTCCCGCCTTTACTCTGAAGACGGTTATCCCAACGACCTGCCAAGTACCTACCGCTACGGACAGTATTTCGTAGCCAACGTATTCTGGAACGTAACCCCGAACATGCAGGTAGGCGCTGAATATCTGCGTGGCTGGCGCACCAACTTCGACAATTCCACCAACCATGCCAACCGTATGAACCTGCTTGTACAGTATTCTTTCTAATCCAATATAAAATAAGAAAGAAGCCGCCTCAAATCGATATTTGAGACGGCTTCTTAATATATAAAGGTAGGATTGTGAAATCAGAACTTATAGTCAACACCAAGACCAAACACTTTATTAGTACGGCTATAAACATTCTTGGTGGTTTCACTTATCTTCTTTGTATAATCATCATAGTTTGTCCAAAAATAGGCTATATTCATAGTCAAATGCTTTGTCATTTTGATGGCAGCACCAAACCCCAGTGAATAAGAGTCACATGAAAAACTTATATCACTCTGAAAATCATCAGCCAAGCCATAATCTGTACGCTGATAACCACCACTGATGGTCAGCTGTTTAGCTATATCCCATTCTGCACCAATCAAAATTTCATGTGTGCCATGCTTCAACGCTTTCTGCTTATCATTGGCCATCCCTGCCGCTTTATCAAAAAAATGGTGATATTCCAGCGTTGCACGAAGCGTAGGAAGGAATTCATAACCAACAGCTGCAGTCAATAATGCAGGGATATCACTCGGAGTATTCACACCATCCTTATAGTCAGCCAAAGGATTCCCTTCATCTCCCATAGCAGTTCCCATTGCACGCACTTCAGCTTTTTTGGTTTTATTTTCGAGATTAAGACTTGTCATAAACTCGTACTTCAACCCAATATTCCATTTGCCCAACTTCACATCAGCTCCCAAGATAGGGGTCAATCCCCAGCCGGTCTGGTCGCAGTCTAAATCGATACCAACCAATTCCATGCCACCATAAGTAGGAATATTACTGTGTGCTGTTGCAGTCAGAAATCCTTCATACCCACCGGTAAAATAATTCATACGTCCACCGGCAAACACACCTAACCAATCATTAACTTGATACGACAACCCCAATTGCACACCATAAATAAACTGGCTTCCATCCATTGCACTATTGATAGAATACATATTGGGAGTGATTTGACCACCCGAAATAGTATGGACTTGTCCCATCACCATTGAATCGAACATACCCAAACCATCATCAAACGATGCCTTACCGCCACCACCTACAACAGCAAAGCTACCGGAAATAGTCCAGTCTCCTTTTTTATATGCACCTTGAAAACTAGGAATGAAAGGAGCAGAAGCTTTTCCTTTATAATAACGTGTATTCCCATCTTCAATAAACAAGGGAAATGTCGCTTTTATGTTACGGGTCTGATAAGCACTTTGTCCATTCAAAGACAAATAGAGACCATCTTCCGGCAAGAAGGCCAAACCGGCCGGATTAGAATAGACACCATCAATATCAATGGAAGCACCACGCGCTAACATTCTAAGAAAAGATACATGCTGATTTGTATTTGTTAGGATACCACCCGCAAAAGTTGGAATTGAAACGATTAACATCGCAATGCCAATCAACGAAAATTTTCTCATCTAAATCTTTTTTAATTGTTTTCGGGCGCAAAGGTACAATAATATTGCACATGAAAAAGAATTTTGTGCATAAAGTTATCCTAATATAGAACTTTAATTGAAATACCAAATAGTTTCTGATGAAACAAATAGAAATAATTATCATTTTATGAATCCTTCCGGCCACTGAACCATATCAACTTTCCACTTGTTATCTCCCTATAATTATGTAACATTTTAAAAAACAACAAATCCCATGGCATACACTATCGCATTTTTTGGCAGCAAACCTTATGATGAAGCGTCTTTCAACGAAAAAAACAAGGAATATGGTTTTGAGCTCCGCTACTATAAAGGGCATCTTAACAAGCACAACGTTATTTTAACCCAAGGAGTAGATGCAGTCTGTATTTTCGTGAACGACACGGCCGATACCGAAGTTATCCGTCTGATGGCAGACAACGGCGTGAAATTATTGGCGTTGCGCTGCGCCGGCTACAACAATGTAGATTTAAAGGCAGCTGCCGACTGTGGCATTACCGTAGTGCGTGTCCCTGCTTACTCCCCTTATGCCGTAGCAGAATATACCGTTGCCCTGATGTTATCCCTCAACCGTAAAATTCCACGTGCCACCTGGCGGACACGAGACGGAAACTTCTCGCTGCACGGACTTCTGGGCTTCGACATGTACGGAAAAACTGCAGGCATCATCGGCACGGGAAAAATAGCCAAGAAACTGATATGTATCCTGCGTGGATTCGGCATGAATATTCTTGCCTACGACCTCTATCCCGACTATAATTTCGCCCGTGAACATCAAGTGGTATATACCAGCCTGGATGAGCTATATCACAATTCGGATATCATCTCCCTGCACTGCCCGCTGACTGAACAGACCAAATATCTCATCAACGACTATTCCATCAGTAAAATGAAGGACGGAGTAATGATTATCAATACCGGACGTGGACAACTCATCCATACCAACGCCCTGATTGAAGGACTAAAAAACAAGAAAATCGGCTCTGCCGGCCTGGATGTGTACGAAGAGGAAAGCGAATACTTCTATGAAGACCAATCGGACAAAATCATTGATGACGATACCCTGGCGCGGCTACTGTCCTTCAATAATGTCATCGTCACTTCGCACCAGGCCTTTTTCACACGCGAGGCACTGGCAAACATTGCTTCGACAACCTTGCAGAACATCAAAGATTTTATGAACCATAAGCCACTGGAGAACGAGGTCAAGGCATAGTCCCCACTCATTTATAAATTCTTAGACATCGGTTTTTAAACTTTATAGCTTTCCAAAGCGTTACTAGTACATAAACCATTTTAAGAAAAGGAATAAATTATGAAAAAAGTTATAGACAAATCAGACAGCAGAGGTCATTCCCTATATGATTGGCTTGACAGCCACCACACCTTCAGTTTCGACGAGTATTACAATCCCCGCCGGATGAATTTCGGCGCCTTGCGTGTACTGAACGACGACCGTGTGGCTCCGGGAAAGGGCTTCGGCACACATCCTCATAAAAATATGGAAATCATCTCCATTCCCCTGAAAGGGAAACTGAAACATGGGGACAATCATCAGAACAGCCGCATCATCATTCCGGGAGATATACAAACCATGAGCGCCGGCACCGGCATCTACCACAGCGAAATGAACGGCAGTGACACTGAAGCGGTAGAATTCCTGCAAATCTGGGTGATGCCCGAAAAGCTGAACACACCACCCGCATACCAGGACTTCGACGTACGTCCACTCCTGCGCAAAAATGAAATGGCACTAATAGTATCCCCTGACGGCGATGCTCCTGCCAGACTGCTACAACAGACCTGGTTTTCTATCGGTGAAATAGAAGCCGGAAAGAAGATTGACTACCACATGCACCAATCGCATTCCGGTGCATACATCTTCGTAATGGAAGGTGAAGTCAAAGTGGACGGCACAATACTCTCACGCCGTGACGGAATGGGAGTATACGAAACCGGCAGTTTTGAGCTGGAAACATTGAAAGACTCTCACATTCTCTTCATAGAAGTACCGATGTAGCGTGCTTTTGCATAAAATAACAGCTTAAACCGGAAGTTTGTGTAGCGTTTTTTGTAATATTGCGCTATAATTCAATCCGTAAATGAAACTTGATTACATCTACCATAGCGGCTTCGCGATTGAAGCGGACGGAGTGACGGTCATTATCGATTACTATAAAGATTCCTCGGAAGAGGTTTTCAATAAAGGTATCGTGCACGACTATCTCTTGGAAAAGCCGGGCGTACTCTACGTACTATGCTCGCATTTCCATCCCGACCACTTCAATCGCGAAGTTCTTTCATGGAAAAAACTGCGGCCCGACATCCGCTACATATTCTCCAAAGACATCCTGAAGCACCGCCGCGCCTCAGCGGAAGATGCCACCTACATCAATAAGGGCGACACCTACGAAGACGAACATATCCGTATCCAGGCCTTCGGTTCTACCGATGTGGGTATCTCCTTCCTGATAAACCTGCAGGGCAGACGGCTGTTCCATGCCGGTGACCTGAACAACTGGCACTGGAGCGAGGAATCTACTCCGCAGGAAATACGCAAGGCCGAAGGTGACTTTCTGGCCGAAGTGAGAGAGCTGCAGCAAACTGCACCTGCCGTAGATGTAGCCATGTTTCCGGTGGACAGCCGTATCGGAAAAGATTATATGCGTGGAGCAGAACAATTCGTGGAACGAATAAAAATCACTATATTTGTACCGATGCACTTCAGCGAAGATTATCAGGGAGGCAACGCCTTCCGGCAGTTTGCCGAGAGCAAGGGATGCCGCTTTCTGAGCATTGCACACCGTGGTGAAAGTTTCGAACTCCCCAACTTGTAGCCCATAATTCGTAAATTAATAATTAAAACACATACTATTATGAAAAATTTGACACAACTTCTTTTTACACTGTTTTGCCTTTGTTTGCCGGCCATGCTGCAGGCGCAGGATAAGGACGACAGTAAATATCTGGCCGGTGCTGTTCCCGAGGTGGACGGCAAAGTGGTATTCACCAAAGAGTTCAGCATCCCCGGCATGTCTCAGGATGAAATCTACGAACGTCTGCTCGGCTGGATGGATGCCCGTCTGAAAGAGAATGAAAATACCAGCCGTGTAGTATTCTCAGACAAAGAGAAAGGACAAATTGTAGGTATCGGGGATGAATGGATTGTATTCAGTTCTACGGCTCTGTCATTAGACCGTACCAAAATCCTTTACCAGCTGACTGTGACCTGCCAACCCGAAAAGAGCGTGCTCGAAGTAGAAAAGATACGGTTTAACTACCGCGAAGGAAAAGAAAAATATACCGCCGAGGAGTGGATTGTAGACAAGTATGCCTTGAACAAGGCGAAGACCAAACTGGTACGCGGACTTGCCAAGTGGCGCAGAAAAACCGTAGACTTCGTTGATGACCTTTGCCTGGGAGCAGCAGAAGCATTGAGCGCCACCACTGCCAAAGCTCCGGTAGAAGAAAAGAAGGAAGAAAAGAAAGAGGTGAAAGCTGTCGTCAATTCCGGTCCGACGGTAATCACCCCGAAGAAACAAGTTACCGTGGAACCTGCCCAGGCTGCTGAAAAGGCATCCGAAGGCATCGTGAAAGATGCCCAAGTCATCGAAGTGCCCCAAGTCAAGAAACCTGCCGCACTGGTTCCTGCCCAAAAGAGCCAGCAGCAAGAATACAAGACCATAGCCCCCGAGCAATTGTCAGCCGATGCCATCCAGACCGGAGCAGGCAAATTGGTTATCGTCATCGGCCAAGAGCCTTTCAACATGACCATGATGACAGCAAACTCCGGAGGTTCTTTGGGCAAAGTCAACGGCAAACCAGTTGTATTCAGCATACTGTCGCCCGACCAGCCGTATGAACAAATGGAAAAAGCAGAAAGCTATACCATCCGTTTCTATCCTACGGGACAGACAGAGCCTACGGTTATTCTGGAATGTAAGAAGCTGCCTTCACCGGCAACGATGGAAGGTATGCCACGCACGTATGTAGGCGAAATTCTGAAAGCAATGGTCAAATGACCGCACACGCAGACTGCAAATTGTAAATAATCAAATCAGGAATAAACAAATGGAAATAAAAAGTAAATTCGACCATTTTAATATCAATGTCACCAACCTGGAACGTAGCATCGCATTCTACGAAAAGGCACTGGGGCTGAAAGAACATCATAGGAAAGAGTCGTCCGACGGCTCTTTCACTTTGGTCTATCTGACCGACGGCAGTACCGGCTTTCTGCTGGAACTGACCTGCTTGAAGGAGCACCCACAAGCCTACGAATTAGGAGAGAACGAGAGTCACCTCTGCTTCCGCATATCCGGCAATTACGACGCCATACGCCAATACCATAAGGAAAACGGATGGGTATGTTTCGAAAACACAGCAATGGGACTGTACTTTATCAATGACCCGGATGACTATTGGATTGAGGTACTGCCGGAGAAATGATATTTTACATCACTAAAACAACGAAATATATGAGTATAGAAGAAGCGATGATGGGTGGTATTGTCTTCAAAGGCAAAAAGGACAAACCTAAAGAAGAAAACAAGATAAAGACCAAAGCCAAGAAGAAAACCTACATTACCGGGCAACACGGTTCCGCCTCAGCCAAAATGAAAGCAGAAATCCGCCGCAAACGCGCTAACAGACATAAGAAATGATAAATACAGCCTTATTGCCTGCCGACAAGGACCCGATGGGCGCAGCCATAGCCGATTACTTTAAACGGTATAAAGCCGACCGCCTACGCGTGTTCTCTTCACAATTCGATGAGGACGAAATTCCCGTCGAAGAGCTATTCCGCACAGAAAAGCAAATGCCCTTGCTGGAGCGTACTGCTCTGCAAATGGCGACCGGAAAGATTCTGGATGTGGGTGCCGGTAGCGGTTGCCATAGCCTTGCCCTGCAAGAAGCCGGAAAAGAGGTCCATGCCATCGACATTTCCCCGCTTTCCGTGGAAGTGATGAAGCAGCGAGGTGTGCGTAGCGTGTCACAAACCAATCTGTTCAATGAACAGTTTGCCGATGAATACGACACTATCCTAATGCTGATGAACGGTTCCGGCATTATCGGAAAGTTGGAGAATCTGCCTGATTTTTTCCGGAAGATGAAGCTACTGCTCCGGCCTGGAGGCTGTGTTTTAATGGATTCCAGCAACCTGAGCTATCTGTTCGAAGAGGAAGATGGCAGTATTGTTATCAACCTTGCCGGTGATTACTACGGAGAGGTAGACTTCCAGATGCAATACAAGAATGTCAAAGGCGACTCCTTTGACTGGCTCTATATCGACTTTCAGACCCTGAGCATCTATGCTGCCGAAAACGGCTTCAAAGCAGAGCTGGTGAAAGAGGGTACACATTATGACTATCTTGCCAAACTATCCCGACAAGCATAAAAGTGAAGTGCCCCCTAAAAGTTTTTGTCTAACTTTTAGGGGGCACTTCCTTTTTTATATCTTGCCTATTCCTACTATTCAGAAAGCATTCCGTCAATCTCCTTCACCAAAGAAGCAAATTCTTCAGGGTTATACAAACGTGTCAGCTTCACAATACGCCCTTCCTTATCAATCAGGACATTGCGTGTGATACCTGCCTTGCGGAGCGCATACTTCGCAAATATATCCGCTCCCGGGTCCAGACCCAAAGGATAGGTCACTCCGGTTGACTTACCAAAAGCAATCACTTTCTCCAACGGCTCGTCACGGTCGATGCCAATCAGCATAAAATCCGGATTCGACTTATGTTTCAGCCAAATATCCTTCTCAATGAAAGGCATCTCCTTACGGCATACCCCACACCAGCTCGCGGTAAACTGCAACATGACCACCTTCCCACGAAGTCCCGAAAGGGTAATGCTTTTCCCATCCGTCAGCTTCACTGTAAAATCAGGAGCCATCTCCCCTACCTTAACGATATAGCCGGTACTGTCCGCCACTACATCCTGTGCCTTGCCTGCCATGCTGCACATAGCAAACAGACAGAAAATCAGAAATCCAACTTTTTTCATTTTATTCAATCTTTAATAAGTAAGCTGTAACTATTCAGCGAATGATATTTTATAGAATGGGCAAACAATTCCCTATAACAAAAAACTCCGAAACACTTTTAAAAAGCAGTTTCGGAGTTTTATTCTTCGAGGTACCTGGCAGATTCGAACTGCCGTACACGGTTTTGCAGACCGCTGACTAAGCCACTCATCCAAGGTACCGGTTCTTACAAGAACTCTTTATTTCTCGTTTGCGGATGCAAAGGTAGCACTTTTTTTGAAACTACCAACTATCCGCAACAACTTTTCTTCTTTTTTTTCGTCACTCCACTGCACTCCGCACGCTTCTTATCATACAAATTCTTTAGTTCACAGCCACTTGCACAACTATCACACGGATTACCATTTTCTTTGACCCGATGAAAAAAAGAATAAATACTCATGCCAATCCGCACAGCGCAGAGCAACAACAATAAGGCTACTACCCACTCCTGCCAACTATTCATCATAAAAACAGACCTCCTATCTGATAAATTGCGAAAGACATCAGCCAGGCCAGCGCAGTAGTATAAAGCCCCGCAAACACGGCCCACTTCCAACTGCCCGACTCCCCTTTAATGGCTGCCAACGTGGCGATGCACGGAAAATAAATCAGCACAAACACCATGTAACCGAAAGCCACCAGGGGCGTTATCGGAATGCGTTCACCCAAGCTTGCGGCATCTGCCTCAGCATCGTCGGCATAAAGCACTCCGAGCGTGCTTACCACCAGCTCCTTGGCGCCCACGCCGGAAAGGATGCCGATGCCCAGCTTCCAGTCGAATCCCAACGGTTCGATGACCGGTTCCATGGCTTTACCAATCCGGCCGATGTAGGAATTCTCCTGCTGTTCCGTCACACTTTCATATTCATCGTGGTTGGGATAATATCCCAATGCCCAGATAACGATGGATGCCACCATAATGATACCTCCCATCTTGCGGAGATACTGCGCCCCCTTCTCCCACGTATGGCGGAAGATGGCCTTGGATGTCGGCATACGATAAGGCGGCAGCTCCATGACAAACGGTGTATCGTCCCCTTTCACCAGGAAGCGGCAGAAAAGACGTGCCATGACCACTGCCAACAGAATGCCGATGGCATAGATTACTAACAGCACAAAGCTCGCATTGTTCGGGAAGAAGGCGCCTGCCAGCAATAAATAGATGGGCAGACGGGCGCTACACGACATCAGCGGGTTAATGAGCATCGTCACCAGACGGCTCTTGCGGTTCTCTATGGTACGCGAAGCCATGATGGCGGGCACATTACACCCAAAGCCCATAATCAGCGGAATGAAGGACTTTCCATGCAAACCCATCTTATGCATAATCTTATCCATGATGAAAGCGGCACGCGCCATATAGCCCGAGTCCTCCATCAAGGAAATGAAGAAATAGAGCAACAGAATATTCGGCAGGAATACAATGACGCCTCCCACACCACCGACAATACCATCCACCAGAAGGTCCTTCAGCGGTCCTTCGGACATGTTGTCGCGTATCAGGTCGCCCAATTCGCCTACCAGCCATTCAATCCCCTGCATAGGATAGTCGCCCAGCACAAAGGTGCCTTCGAACATCAGATAAAGGAAAAGGAAAAAAATGGGATAGCCCCATACGCGGTGGGTAACGATTGAGTCTATGATTTGAGTGGTCCGCGACGTATCCTGATGATTGTCCACATAGGTCTCGCGCAGGGCACCGGCTATGAAACCATACTTGGCATCGGTGATGGCCTGCTCGCTCTCCTCGTTCACCACCTCGGCAATCCGTGCCTCTTCCCGGTCGCGGACGGCAAGAATTTCCTTTCCGTTAGGCAGCTCCTCCACAATCTTTTTCAAGTCTTCGTCGTTCTCCAGCAGCTTGATGGCAAGGAAACGCGTGGAATATTTGTGGCGGATGTTCTCATTGACGCTGATGACGCGCTTCACCTCCTCAATACTACGTTCCAGCTCGGGACCGTGATTGATATGGATATGACGATAGAAGCCACGCGGCTGTTCTATCTCTTCTTTATGGCTGCCGAAGTCATGGTCGGGAACATACTCCTGATGCCAGCTGCGAAGGTCATTCAATATCTCGCTGCGCATCCTGCCCTTATGGTCGAGGAAGTCGCCGCCTTCGTAAATATTGATAATCACATGGAATAGCTGTTCGATGCCTTTTCCGCTACGGCTGACTGTAGGCAACATCGGAACTCCGAACAACTGGCTGAGCTTCACATAATCCAGCGTGTTTCCACTGGCTTCCAGCTCATCGTACATGTTCAGTGCAATCACCATGCGCACATTCATGTCAATCAGCTGGGTGGTGAGATAGAGATTGCGTTCCAGGTTGGAAGAGTCTACAACATTGATAATGATATCCGGCGTTTCATTGATAATGTGCCGGCGGACATAGATTTCTTCGGGAGAGTAGGCCGAGAGGGAATAGGTTCCGGGAAGATCGACAATACGGAAATGGTAGCCCTGGAAGTCAAAATATCCCTCCTTGGCATCTACCGTAACGCCACTGTAATTGCCCACATGCTCGTGCGAGCCGGAAGCGATGTTGAAAAGAGAAGTTTTACCACAGTTGGGATTTCCCACCAAAGCCACATTTATGGTGCGGCGTTTGCCAAGGGCCAGTTGCTTCAGCTTATCTTCGCCCAGATGCATGTTTTCGCCCAGCCCCTCGTGGTAATCGGGCTGCACAGCCTGCTCCTTAGCTTCCTGCTCACTGATAATCTCTATCATCTCAGCCTCCTGCCGACGAAGAGAAATCTCATATCCCATTACTTTGTATTTGATAGGGTCACGTAACGGAGCATTCAGCAAGACCTCCACTGTTTTACCTTTAATAAATCCCATTTCCACAATCCGTTTGCGGAAACCGCCGTGTCCCAGCACTTTTACGATTACACCTTTTTCACCGGTATTCAATTCGGACAAACGCATAGTCTTTCTGCCTTTCTTTTCTATTTTGGGGGCAAAGATAACACTTATGGCTACAAGGTACAAATAATTTAGAATGTTTTTAAATAAGAGACACTAAACAATAATTCCCAGAAGGCAGAACATTATATCCAGAGATACTAAATCGTAATTTTACCACAGCTTTGTTCTTTTCTTACCACAGCTGTGGTAAGAAAAGAACAAAGCTGTGGTATGCATAAAACACAGCTGTGGTAAGATTAGCTTTTAGCAAATACGACCTTAGCCGATAGAGATTCTGAAAATAGATACTTGCAGATATGGCAATAAAAATCGTTTGCACTATCTTTGCACCACTCTATAGTTGAATATGCAGAAGGTAGTACAATACATCGAGCGCCACAAGCTCTTCTCGCCGGACGACAAGATACTTGTGGCACTGAGCGGCGGGGCGGACTCCGTGGCGTTGCTGCGCCTGCTCCTCAGCCTGGGATACACATGCGAAGCCGCCCATTGCAACTTCCATCTGCGCGGAGCGGAATCCGACCGCGACGAGCACTTTGTACGCCAACTCTGCCTGGAGCACCGGGTGACGCTGCACACCGTCCACTTCAACACGGAGCAGGAAGCAAAGGAACGGCATATCTCCATCGAAATGGCTGCAAGGGAATTGCGCTACGCGTGGTTCGAAAAAACAAGGGAAGCATGCAGTGCAGCCGTCATTGCCGTCGCCCACCATCAGGATGACAGTGTGGAGACATTGCTGCTCAATCTGATTCGCGGTACCGGCATCAACGGATTGCGGGGTATACGCCCCCGAAACGGACATATAGTCCGCCCCTTGCTCTGCCTGGACAGAAAGGAAATCGTCGGTTATCTGGAAAGTATCGGGCAAGCCTACGTGACGGACAGCACCAATCTGCAGGACGAATATACCCGCAACAAAATACGCTTGAACCTGCTTCCCATGATGCAGGAGATAAACCCCTCCGTCAAGGAAAGCATCCTCAAAACGGCAGAGCATCTGGACGATGCCGCCTCTATATATAATATAGGTATAGAAGAAGCCAAACTGCGAGTCAAGACACCGGAAGGCATAAGTATCGGCGCCCTGAGGCAAGAAGCGGCACCGGAAACGGTCTTATTTGAAATTCTGCATCCGCTTGGATTCAACGCCGCACAAGTAAGGGACATCTGCCGGACATTGGACGGACAGCCCGGCAAAGTCTTTGCCACCCCCGGCTGGCGTGTCATCAAAGACCGCGGCTCGTTGTTGATAGAGCCCGTACAGGAAGCCGTAAAGCCCTTATTGGAAATAAAAGAACATCCTTATACACCGGATTTCATGATTCCACGCAACAAAGCCACCGCCTGCTTTGATGCCGACAAACTCCAGCATCCCCTCTCGCTACGCCTTTGCAGGCAGGGAGACAGCTTCGTGCCCTTCGGCATGAAAGGCCGGAAGAAGGTAAGCGACTACCTGACCGACCGCAAGTTCTCCCTTCTGCGCAAAGAACGGCAATGGGTGCTTTGCTGCGGAGATGACATCATCTGGCTGGTGGGAGAACGGGTGGACAACCGTTTCAGAATAGACGAAAAAACCCGGAAAGTGCTGGTCGTATCAACCATCGACCAGTAGCCATCACAGAATAATTCTGTCCTCCTTCTGTTTCTTGAAGCAATCGGAAAGCAATACGGCAAACGGCGTGTCATACGTGCGCGCCTTCTGCGGACAGCCTTTCACACAAGCACAACATTTGATGCATTTCTCTGCAACCGTATTGCACTCGTCTCCTTTTATAATGGCTCCTGCAGGACAATGCTTCACGCAATATCCGCAATGCGTACAACGTTCCGCATCCACTTGCGGAGTACGGGGCATAGGCACCCCACTCTTACGCAACTTGACGACTCTGCGCAAAAAGCGGAGCAACGGGAAGAAAGGCTGGCGCGGACGCTGGATACGGGTCACATCCACCCCATACAGTTTCTCCATATCTTCGGCCGCTGCTATTTTAGCACGTATCTTTTCACCAAAAAGCTTTGCATACTCCAAGTCGTCCGCATCCGGACGTCCGGCCGCCACCGGATATTTCTCACTGCTATAAGAATGCTCGCCTACAAACGTGGCGCCTGCAATTACCTTGAAGCCCAACTTCGTGACAAAAGCATCCAATTCCACCAAAGCCTTCTCATAGGCCCGGTTGCCGTAAACCACCACAACCACGGCAGGTGCACCGTCAGCATGAAGCTCCTTCATCCGCTCCAATGCCAAAGGAGCCACATGACCGCCATATACGGGCACCGTGATGACCGCCAAAGCATGAGAAGGCACCTCCCTTTTACCCGCCGCCTCCAAGGTGAGGTCCACTTTGGAGACAGACGAAATTCCCGTTCCGTGAACAATTGCCTCTCCCACTTGTTTAGAGGTACAAGTAGGTGAAAAAGTTATCAACTGTACTTCATCTATATTCATAAACCAATCCTTCATGTTGTTGTTAATACAGCAAAGATAAAGTTTTAAATTTAAAAAAAAGATGATTTGTTTATGAAACCAAAAATATTTATTACCTTTGCACCGTTGAAACATTCTGCGACTTCTTGCTGTGGCGAGAATTGTTTATCAGATTTCCGGTTCAATAATAAATATCCCATATAAATCATATATCACAAGGTAAACTTGCCCAAGTTGCTTCCTACAACAACTGCAACTGTGCACTTATGCCTTTCAATAAAAGTAAATTTTAAACCATTCACATATATACTGTATGTATAACATCATTCAACTGAACGACAAAAATTTGTCGGAACTACAAACTATTGCCCAAGAACTGGGTATCAAAAAAACAGACTCACTCAAAAAAGAAGAACTTGTTTACAAGATACTTGACGAACAAGCTATCGCAGGCGCTACCAAGAAAGTTGCCGCCGACAAGCTGAAGGAAGAGCGTAAAGGGGAAAAGCAAAAACGCTCGCGCGTCACTGTCAAGACCGTAAAAAAGGAAGGTGCCGACAAAGTGTTCTCAGCCAATAAAAACGGAGACCTCACCAAAGCCAAAACAGAGGAAGCACCAGCTGCGAAAGAACAACCCAAAACTGTGGAAGCACCCCAAGAACCGACCATAGAAGCTGCAACGCCGGCGCCAGCCAAAGAAGCCGCCGTACCCAAACGCAAACCGGGACGCCCCCGCAAGGTAAAGGAAGAGACTGCTGCACCCCAAGCAACGGAAACCCCGAAGGTTGCCGAACCGGAATTGAACTTCGAGGCTAAAGCTCCGAAAACAGAACCTCAGGCAGAAGCCAAAGCAGAAAAGAATATCGTACCGGACGAAAGCCCTATCCTGGCCGAAGCGGCAGATGACTTCATCCCCATTGAAGACCTCCCTACGGAAAAAATAGAATTGCCATCCGAACTCATCGGCAAATTCGAAGCGACCAAAGCAGAAACTCCCGCCACTCCCACTCCCACTCCTGCCGCTGCCCCAGCCGAACCGCAACAGCCACAACGCCCGCGCCTCCGCGCCCGCGACAACAACAACCCATACAATAACAACAACAATAACAACCGCAACGGTGGCTATAACCAACAGCGCCCCGTGCAGCAGCGCCCTGCACAACCGTATAACAACGGAGAGAACTATCCCGCCGCTCCGGAACGCAAACCCGTAATAGAACGCGAGAAGACGTACGAATTCGATGACATCCTCACCGGAACCGGTGTACTGGAAATCATGCAGGATGGCTACGGCTTCCTCCGTTCCTCCGATTACAACTATTTGTCCTCACCGGACGATATTTACGTATCACAATCACAAATCAAATTGTTCGGCCTAAAAACCGGTGATGTGGTAGAAGGCGTAATCCGTCCCCCGAAAGAAGGCGAAAAGTACTTCCCGCTGGTAAAAGTATCCAAAATAAACGGACGTGACCCGGCTTTCGTACGCGACCGCGTACCGTTCGAGCACCTCACCCCCCTCTTCCCGGACGAGAAGTTCAAGCTTTGCAAAGGTGGATACTCCGACTCTATGTCGGCCCGTGTCGTAGACTTGTTTGCCCCCATCGGTAAGGGCCAGCGTGCCTTGATTGTGGCACAGCCCAAAACCGGTAAGACCATCTTGATGAAAGACATTGCCAACGCCATTGCCGCCAATCATCCGGAAGTCTACATGATTATGCTGCTCATCGACGAACGCCCGGAGGAAGTTACCGACATGGCGCGTACCGTCAATGCGGAAGTAATCGCCTCTACCTTCGACGAACCGGCAGAACGCCACGTGAAGATTGCCGGCATCGTCCTTGAAAAAGCAAAACGCATGGTGGAATGCGGACACGATGTTGTCATCTTCCTCGACTCCATCACCCGCCTGGCACGTGCCTACAACACCGTATCCCCGGCTTCCGGCAAAGTGCTTTCCGGTGGTGTGGATGCCAACGCATTGCATAAGCCCAAACGCTTCTTCGGTGCAGCACGTAACATCGAGGGCGGCGGTTCACTGACCATCCTTGCCACTGCCTTGATTGACACCGGCTCGAAGATGGACGAGGTTATCTTCGAAGAATTCAAGGGTACGGGTAATATGGAGTTGCAGCTCGACCGCAACTTGTCCAACAAGCGTATCTTCCCGGCTGTCAACATCGTTGCCTCCAGCACTCGCCGCGATGACCTGCTGCAAGACAAGCAGACACTGGACCGCATGTGGATTCTCCGCAAGTACCTTGCCGACATGAATCCGATAGAAGCCATGGACTTCGTAAAAGACCGTCTGGAGAAGACCAAAGACAACGACGAATTCCTGATGAGCATGAACAGTTAACAGCAACTGCATACAGATATTGTACAAAAGCTTCCATTTACGTTCATAAACGTAGGTGGAAGCTTTTTTTATATCCGTTTTTTCATACATTTGCCACCATACAATAACCTTGAACAAATAAAATCCAAATCTGATGAAAACGATTCACTCTTTTATGGGAATGGCATTGTGCAGCTTTCCGGTAATGGCACAGCAATCGCCCAATTTTCTTATTATCCAATGCGACCATCTGACCCAGCGGGTAGTAGGCGCATACGGTGCCGACCCCAGCTGCACTCCACCTATAGACCGAATTGCCTCCCAAGGTGTAACATTTGCCAACGCATACGTGGGATGCCCCCTCAGCCAACCGTCACGCGCTGCCTTATGGAGCGGACTGATGCCGCATCAAACCAATGTACGTTCCAACTCGGCCGAACACATCAATCCTCCGCTGCCCGACAGCATTCCGACCCTGGGAAGCCTCTTCACCGCCAACGGTTATGAGGCCGTCCACTTTGGCAAAACCCATGACATGGGTTCCCTAAGGGGATTCCGCCACAAGGAACCGGTTGCCAAGCCCTTCACCGACCCCGAATTTCCCGTCAACAATGACAGCTTTCTGGATGTAGGAACCTGCGAGGATGCCGTGGCCTATCTCAGCAATCCGCCGCAAGAACCTTTCATCTGCATAGCCGATTTCCAAAACCCGCACAATATCTGCGGATATGTAGGCGAAAATAAAGGGGAGCACATAGATAGCCCCATCAGTACCCCACTCCCGCTACTACCCGAAAACTTTGAAGTGGAAGACTGGGAAAAACTTCCGTTGCCCATTCAGTACATCTGCTGCAGCCACCGGAGGATGATGCAAGCCGCCCACTGGAACGAGGACAATTACCGGCACTACGTCACTGCCTTCCAGCATTACACGCGGATAGTGGCCAGACAGATAGAGAGTGTACTGGAAGCCCTCTACTCCACTCCCGCCGGCAAAAATACAATTGTCATTGTACTGGCAGACCACGGAGACGGAATGGGGTCACACCGCATGGTAACCAAGCAGGTCAGCTTTTACGAAGAAATGACAAATGTGCCCTTCATCATAGCCGGTCCCGGCATTCATCCCCGTCAAAAACCAGTGGAAGATTTACTGACCCAACCTACTATCGACCTGCTGCCCACTCTCTGTGAACTGGCAGGCATTCCGGTGCCTTCCTCCAAGCCCGGCATCAGCCTTGCCCCTTTTCTGAAAGGCGAGAAGCAAAAGAGACAGCACCCCTATGCAGCCTCCGAATGGCACAGTGAATACGAAGTGACCGTCAGCCCGGGACGGATGATACGCAGTCCCAGATACAAATACACACACTATCTGGAAGGCAACGGGGAAGAACTGTATGATATGCTGAAGGATAAAGGAGAAAGACGAAACCTTGCCCATGACCCCAAATACTCAAAGATTCTGGCCGAGCACCGGGCACTGCTGGACGACTACATCCGCCGCACACAGGACGACTACCGAAGCCTGAAAGTTGAAGCCGACAAGAGATGGCGCAGCCACGCACCGGGATATCCCAACCACGAAGGACCCTGCGCCAGAGACATTATCAATAGAAAGTAAGCAAAAAGAACTAAAAAAAACAGAATAATATAGATGATTATCAGTGCCTTGACCGGCACTTCCATTCTTTTCGCCCATCCCGCTGCAAGTCTTCAATAATATTCTGCTTCAAAAGAAGGCAGTTAAAGGGATTTTTTGTACTTTTGCGCCTCAATAAGAGTAATTTGTAATTTAGTAATTGTAATTAGATACTATGTTCGATAATTTAAGCGAGAGACTTGAAAGGTCGTTTAAAATTTTGAAAGGTGAGGGCAAAATCACCGAAATCAATGTTGCGGAAACCCTGAAAGACGTACGTAAGGCACTTTTGGATGCCGACGTGAACTATAAGGTAGCCAAAAACTTCACCGATACCGTTAAGGAAAAAGCCTTGGGACAAAACGTGCTGACAGCCGTTAAGCCCAGCCAGCTGATGGTAAAAATCGTGCACGATGAACTGACCCAGCTCATGGGCGGCGAGACTTCTGAAATAAACCTCGACTCCAAGCCTGCCATTATCCTAATGTCCGGTTTGCAAGGCTCCGGTAAAACAACTTTCTCCGGAAAGCTGGCCCGCATGCTGAAGAGCAAGAAGAACAAAAAGCCGTTATTGGTAGCCTGTGACGTGTACCGTCCTGCCGCTATCGAGCAGTTGCGTGTACTGGCTGAACAGATTGACGTACCGATGTACTCGGAACCGGACAGCAAAAATCCGGTAGCCATTGCCCAAAATGCCATCCAAGAAGCCAAAGCCAAAGGTTACGACCTTGTAATTGTCGATACAGCCGGTCGTCTGGCAGTGGATGAGGAGATGATGAACGAGATTGCCGCCATCAAGAAGGCCATCAATCCGGACGAGATTCTGTTCGTAGTGGATTCAATGACCGGTCAGGATGCAGTGAACACCGCTAAGGAATTCAACGAACGGCTCGACTTCAATGGTGTAGTATTGACCAAACTGGATGGTGATACCCGCGGTGGTGCCGCCCTTTCTATCCGTTCGGTGGTAAACAAGCCCATCAAGTTTGTAGGTACCGGTGAAAAGCTGGATGCCATCGACCAGTTCCATCCCTCACGTATGGCCGACCGTATTCTCGGTATGGGTGACATCGTATCTTTGGTGGAACGTGCACAGGAACAATATGACGAGGAAGAAGCCAAACGCCTGCAAAAGAAGATTGCCAAGAACCAGTTCGACTTCAACGACTTCCTGAGCCAGATTGCACAAATCAAGAAAATGGGTAACTTGAAGGAACTTGCCTCCATGATACCGGGCGTAGGCAAAGCCATCAAGGATATAGACATTGACGACAATGCCTTCAAGAGCATTGAAGCCATCATCTACTCCATGACTCCGGAAGAACGCAGCAATCCAGCCATTCTGAACGGTTCACGCCGCCAGCGCATTGCCAAAGGTAGCGGTACGAATATTCAGGAAGTAAACCGCCTGCTGAAACAGTTTGACCAGACCCGCAAGATGATGAAGATGGTCACTGGCAGCAAGATGGGTAAGATGATGCCGAAACTTAAAAGATAAGATAACAGCCTATGACACTGATTGATGGAAAAGCAATTTCAGAGCAAGTAAAGCAAGAGATTGCAGCAGAAGTAGCCGAGATAGTGGCTCGTGGGGGTAAACGCCCGCATCTGGCCGCCATTCTTGTAGGACACGATGGAGGTAGCGAAACCTACGTTGCCGCCAAAGTAAAAGCATGCGAAGTTTGCGGATTCAAGTCCTCACTTATCCGTTACGAGGCAGACGTTACCGAAAAGGAACTGCTCGCCAAGGTACGCGAATTGAACGAGGATGCGGATGTGGACGGTTTCATCGTACAGCTTCCCTTGCCCAAGCACATCTCCGAGCAGAAAGTGATTGAAACCATCGACTACCGCAAGGATGTGGACGGCTTTCATCCCATCAACGTGGGACGGATGTCCATTGGCCTTCCCTGCTATGTATCCGCTACTCCCAACGGTATCCTCGAACTGCTGAAGCGCTATCAGATAGAGACTTCAGGCAAGAAATGCGTGGTATTGGGACGCAGTAACATTGTCGGCAAACCCATGGCTGCCCTGATGATGCAGAAGGCTTATCCCGGCGATGCCACAGTGACCGTATGCCACAGCCGCAGCAAAGACCTGGTAAAGGAATGCCAGGAAGCGGACATCATCATTGCTGCGTTGGGACAACCGAACTTTGTTAAGGCGGAAATGGTCAAGGAAGGCGCTGTCGTTATCGATGTAGGTACTACCCGTGTGCCCGATGCCTCCAAGAAATCCGGATTCAAGTTGACCGGTGATGTGAAATTCGACGAAGTAGCTCCCAAATGTTCATTCATTACCCCCGTACCGGGAGGCGTAGGTCCCATGACCATCGTTTCCCTTATGAAGAATACATTGCTCGCCGGCAAGAAAGCAATCTACCAATAACAAGGCGATGAAAACGCTCGCCGTCTTCATTGTTGTCCTACTGTATAGCGTAACCCTTTCCTCGCAGGAAAGGATTACGCTATTATTTGTCGGCGACCTGATGCAGCACCAGGCACAAATAGACGCTGCACATGTATCTGAAGGAAAATATGACTACTCCTCCTGCTTCTCCCTCATAAAAGAGCAAATATCCCAGGCAGACCTCGCCATAGGAAATCTGGAAGTCACATTGGGGGGCAGGCCCTATCGGGGCTATCCTATGTTCAGCGCCCCCGATGAATATCTTCAGGCCATAAAGGACGCCGGATTCGATATTTTACTGACAGCCAACAACCACTGTCTGGACCGTGGAAAAAAGGGAATGGAGCGTACCATACAATTGCTTGACTCCTCCGGTATTCGTTACGCAGGCACCTACAAGAATCTGTCGGAGCGCAGGCAACGCTATCCCCTGTTCATCAACAGAAACGGCTTTCGCATTGCCCTACTCAACTATACTTACGGCACCAATGGTATCAAGGCTACCTCTCCCAATATCGTAAACTATATTGATAAGAATACCATCCTGCAAGATATCCAAAGTGCCAAGGCACGCCAACCGGATGCCATTATTGCCTGCATGCATTGGGGAGAGGAATATCAGTCCCTTCCCAACCGTGAGCAACGCGAACTGGCCAACTGGTTGCTCCAACAAGGCGTAACACATATTATCGGTTCACACCCTCACGTCATTCAACCGATGGAACTACGTACCAACGGTACCGAACAGCACATCATAGTCTACTCCTTGGGAAACTTCATTTCCAATATGAGCAAGGCCAACACTGACGGCGGCCTCATCTTCACTTTGCAGTTGGAGAAACATCCTCTCCCCCAACCCATCCGTCCCTCTTACACCGGTCAGAGTCAGACGCCCCTGCCAGACTCCAATCCTCTGCCTTTTCCATACTGTCGTGTTTCCTATTGTGGATATAATCTGGTCTGGACCGGCCGGCCGGAACTTACTAAAGAAAAACATGGTGGCTGTAGTTCAGTTGGTTAGAGCGTCAGATTGTGGTTCTGAATGTCGTGGGTTCGAGTCCCATCTGCCACCCGCAAAGAAGAGGAAATTCGAAAGAATATTCCTCTTCTTTTGTTATTGTCCAAACAATCCCCCAAAGGGAGGCAACGTGGAATCAATGTAAAAAATTGTAGGGATACTCCTCACAGAGTATCCCTACATCATAGGAAGGAATCAATTACCTAAACCAGTCCTTGTACAAAAGAGTTTACTTTCTCAAAATGTTCAAAATAGCTGGAAACTTATTCCGATATTTTGCATTCTGTATCAATCACACTTAATAGTACTTCCTTCCTTACTTTATCAAGCCAGTGATAAGACAACCCGTTATCACCTTATAGAAATAAGAATACAAAAAGAATATTTCATCTTTCAAAAAACATTCTATACCAATAACTCTACTATTTTCGATTTCCGACATGCAAATATAACCCTTTTTGTTTATACGAAAAGCAAAATCAGTTATCTTTGCAAAGATGAAATTCAATCAAATATGAAAATTCTCTGGATAGACCTCAATAGCTCGTATGCACACTCTTCGTTGGCACTCCCTGCACTGCACGCACAAATAGCAAAGAACAATTCCGTAAAATGGGAAATCGTATCTGCCACCATCAATGAAAACGTAGGAATGATTGTCGACGAAATATACCGGCACCAACCCGACATCATTGCCGCAACGACATGGTTGTTCAACCACGAACAACTGTTGCACATCACAGCGAGATTAAAAGCATTGCTTCCCAATAGCCGCTTCATCTTGGGTGGACCTGAATTCTTAGGAAACAATGAAGACTTTCTGCATAAAAACCCTTTCATCGACTGTGTATTCAGGGGAGAGGGAGAAGAAGCATTCCCCCAATGGCTGTCTTGCTGGAACCAGCCGGAAAAGTGGAACAGTATTCCGGGACTCTGCTATATGAATCCTCAAAAGCAATATATAGACAACGGCATAGCCCGTGTACTTAACTTTTCACGGCTCGTACCACCGGAAAACAGCTGTTTTTTCAACTGGAGCAAACCATTCGTACAACTGGAGACTACCCGAGGCTGTTTCAACACATGCGCATTCTGCGTCAGCGGTGAAGAAAAACCGGTGCGCACACTGTCCATTGAAAGTATCCGTGAACGCCTTCAAATTATCCACAGTCATGGAATAAAAAACGTACGCGTCCTCGACCGGACCTTTAATTATAATCCGCGCCGTGCTAAAGAATTACTGCAACTTTTCCTGGAATTCAACCCGGACATATGCTTTCACTTAGAAATACACCCTGCACTATTATCCGAAGAGCTGAAAAATGAATTGAAAAAGCTACCTAAAGGATTGCTCCATCTCGAGGCCGGTATTCAAAGCCTGCGCGAACCGGTCCTCCAGAAAAGCCGTCGGATGGGAAGCCTGGAGGACTCACTGCAAGGTCTTCGTTTCCTATGTTCCCTACCCAATATGGAAACACACGCCGACCTCATTGCCGGCTTGCCTCTATACCGCCTATCCGAAATATTTGAAGATGTGCGTACACTTGCCGGATACAATGCCGGCGAGATACAGCTTGAATCCCTGAAGTTACTTCCCGGCACAGAAATGAGAAGAAGAGCGGAAGAACTAGGCATCCGATATTCTCCTCTCCCCCCTTATGAAGTGCTTCAAACAAATGAAATCAGTGTCAACGAGCTTCAAACAGCCCGGCAACTGTCACGTCTTCTGGATGGATTCTATAACACAACTGCTTGGCAAGCCATCACCCGCAAGCTGATTCTGGATGACAACGACTTCCTACGTCGCTTTCTGGAATTTTTAATCGATAAAAATCTTATAGACCAGCCCATGAGCCTGGAAAAGCGAGGCCTCGTACTCTATGAATTCTGCAGTATGCATTATCCGGCCTATAAAATCATGGTCACCATTGCCTGGATAGAGGCAGGCATGTCATTAAAGAAAAAACCAGCAGAGAAAGTCAAGACCAAGCGCCAGATGCCACCGGAATATTGGGAAGTCATCTATGGAAACTACAAAGAAAGCCTCCGCTTATGTTTTCTACCCATTGACGACAATACCCAAAATGGTTATTGGTTCGGCTTCGAATCGGAAATACAAAAAGCAGAACCAGTATTCAAAGCCAAAGGAATAATGGAGAGGTATCAAAATACACAATCACCGCAGATTAACACAGATAAAAGTTCTTGATTATCAGAAATTCTATAGCAATCTGTGTAACCTGCGGCGAGTTATGCCCTCATTTCTTCTCCTATCCGCAGTGGAAATACTTCTCGACCAGTTTCAGCATCTCCTCCGGACTGTCTTGTATCTCTGCACGCAAGGTTCTATCCTCGTAAGAACGCAGTTTGGAAATAACCCCATCAACCATTGCAGGACTGAACACATGATATTGCTCAAAGACAGCACGCTGTCTTTCCAAACAATCGGCAGAAGCGGCACAACTGTCAGGAAGCTGTTCCAGTTGTTTCAACTTATCTTCATTTTCTTTCTTGTGGATATTTACATTGACATATGTTTTTTCTGCAATTCCTAAAGCATCGTCTATCTCAAATCCATAACGGCAAGCTACAGCAAGTCCGGCAATCAATTGATACAAATCGGCCGAACCGTCAGGCGAACGCATTTCCACCGTCTGTTTCTGTGTAGTATCATAATGACTTGGGGTCTCCAACGGATTTGCCAACATGCACATATCCGTTTTTGCCGACCAGCCCAACGGAACGCGTACCAATACCGAACGGTTGCGGTCGCCCCAGCAAATGTTGGTCGGTGCTTCCTGATGAGGAACCAGACGAAAATAGGAAGTAGGATTTGTATTACCGAAAGCCGTAATGGAAGAAGCCAGCTTCATCATGCCCGCAATGGCCTTACGGGCTGTTTCAGAGAGTGCCCCATCTTTCAGCATCTGGTTCTGCCCGTCCTTCATGATACGCATATGTATATGCAATCCGGAACCGGCTTTTCCTGCCGTGATTTTCGGTGCAAAAGTAATGTTATATCCATACTGGCTAGCCAGATTACGAATAACCCATTTTGCTATCACCAGTTGGTCAGCAGCCTCCTCGGCACGCACCGGCAGGAACTCTATTTCATTCTGCTCATAAATCTTATCGTCCAGCGTAAAATTACCGACTTCAGAATGCCCATACTTTATCTGTCCGCCTGCCTGCGCAATATATGACATACATTCCGTACGGAAATCATTGAACTTGGCATAAGGGGCCGATTCGTGATAACCACGCTGGTCGGTAGCCGGAAACAATCCGTCATTTTCAGAAATGACATAATATTCCAATTCTCCCATAGCCTGAAATTCCATCCCCGTAACCGTAGTGAATGCCTGACATGCCTTACGCAGGGTATATTCCGGAGAACTTTCCAGCGGTTCACCATCCTTATTGAAATAAGAACAGAGCATTGACAGTGTGGGCAATTCAGAAAAAGGGTCTATAAAAGCGGTCCGGAAACGCGGCACTACATACAAATCACTGCTACCGGCCTCTATAAACGGAAACAAGCTGGAACCATCTACGCGTTCACCACATGTAAGTATGGCATCAAGGTATGCTTCATTATTGATGACAAAGTTCAGTGTCTTCAGTCTCCCGTCTGCCGCAGGATACATGAAGTTCACCATACGAATGTCGTTCTCCTTTATATAGGAAACAATGTCTGCTTTCGTAAATTCGGAAGCCGGTTTTTGAAGGGCAGCCACCAATAGATTGGGGCTCATGGATAATTCCTGGTTCATAATACGCTGATTGTTTTTAGTTTTCTATATGGTTAACAAAACACATGCAATTTTCTGTCACAATAAAAAACTGCTGTTTCGCAAAGATACTAAAAGTTGTATCAGAAAAAAAACAAACAACCTAAATCTTATCAGAGAGCCTCAACCTTTTCCGTCGTATCCCCACTTCACGTAAATAGCCCCCCAAGCAAATCCTGCTCCGAATGCTGTAAAAATCAGTTTATCCCCCTTTTTCAGCTTATCCTCGAAATCCCATACACACAATGGAAGCGTGCCGGCACTTGTATTTCCATACCGTTCTATATTGACCATTACCTTTTCGGGAGATACTCCCAAGCGTTGCGAAACTGCAGTAATTATACGCATGTTTGCCTGATGGGGAATCACCCAGTCAATGTCCTCCTTCGCCAAGTGATTCCTCTCCATGACCGCCTCACAAGCATCCGCCATATTGGCCACAGCATATTTAAAGACTGTACGTCCTTCCTGATAAATATAATGCATCCGATTGTCCAGTGTATAGTAAGATGGAGCACATACGGAGCCTCCCGCTTTGATATGTAAGAAGGGCAGACCTTTCCCGTCAGTTCTCAATACGGCATCCATTACTCCCATATCCTCCCGGGTGGGTTCCAGCATGAAAGCGGCAGCACCGTCACCAAAAATAGGACAGGTAGTGCGGTCTGTATAATCAATCACCGATGACATCTTATCAGCTCCTACTATGACAACCTTCTTATATTTTCCGGAACGTATAAAATTCGCCCCCGCCTCCATTGCATACAGAAATCCACTGCAAACAGCCTGCATATCAAAAGCAAAAGCATTGTTCAGGCCTAATTTGTCACATAAGATGGATGCGGTAGAAGGAAAGTGATAATCGGGAGTAGTAGTAGCTACGATAACCAAGTCAATGTCATTCGGGCTGGTCTTTGTGCGCTGCATCAGTTGTTTCACAGCCTTACGAGCCATATATGAAGTTCCAAGCCCCTCCTCATGCAAAATGCGTCTTTCCTTTATACCAATGCGCCCCATAATCCATTCATCATTGGTATCCACCATTTTAGATATTTCATCATTAGTCAAGACATAGTCCGGAACATATCCTCCAACTCCCGTAATCACTGCATTCAAATTCTCCATTAATCCTATCCAGTTTAGTGTAAAATCAGGAATAACCCTATTTAAATATGTTATCAGAATATCACACTTTTTTTCAGAACAGTCGTGTGACAATCTTTAATTAATGGGCGCAAATATACGAAAAGAGAATAGAAATCAATGAATCTGACAACAAAAAGACATTAACTGTCTACAAATAATAACACTTTAAAACACAACGGGATTCACTACTATCCGAACCCTGCAGGAGTACTTCCGTATAACCTTTCTGCAAACAAAGAACAAAAAATCCGCTACCTGCAACGATGACGCACGATTGGCCGCACAACCGGCCACATTTCCTTTTCCAGCGAATGGAGCATCGCAGGCGGTTGGATGGAAGTTTTGATTACTCACATACTCATAACCGCCATACGTCCAATGCGTGTCTACATTCCCATTATCCGGGTCTGGCATATCCCACAAAGAAACACCAAACCGTGTATACCGGCGGGGAATGGGGAAGAGGAGATAACCTTTCTTCAGTATCTCCGTTGTCATGGGGCTCATTTCTTTTTCCATCTTTGTCTATTCTTAATTCGATAACATGACAAAGGTAAGGGACCAGCCAAGGGGATACAAATAAACAGTTAGAATCGGCTAAAAATTAATGAAATAAATAAGGTGGCGGAAGAGGGACTCACCTCATCCTCCACCACCCTATATATAATATACTAAAATAATCAGAATGTATTAGAAATACATTCTCTATTTTGCATATTTTTATTAATAAAACATGTTGCAAAGTTAGAATGGGAGAGACGTTGGCGGCTGCCATGCCATGAAGGATAGCACCCTCAAAGTCACTTTTCAATTCACTAATGATTTCACCTTCATAGGTAATACAATCCTTTTTAAGACCAAGAACTTTGCCAAACAAGCAATTGTCTTCTTCACCGTATTCCACGCTACCGAAATGTCCTTTGTACTTTAACTGTCCTATACTATTTTGTTATCTTTTGTTCTTTACTTTATTAATATTTCTCAATCAGTCTATTCTCACGAATATAAGTTAGTAATTGTTCATCACATCTCCTTTCATTATATTCGACGGATGCGGCTTATGCATTATATACGAATTTTTCCATCCGAACTAACCAATTTACTTCCTACCCCCAACTCCTCCCCTTCCTCCTTGAAGTAGCCCAGCACCGTGGCTGGCGTGAGACGGCAGCGTTCCACGCCTTTCAGGCGACTCTGAAAGGTGTAGCGGGAGCACAGCACGAGGTAGAACCTATAGTTCAAGCTACGGTGCAAGCGGTGCTGAAGGCAGGCTCTGACATCTTCAGCGGAGAGTTTCATTCCTTTGTTTGGGGTTGCTTTCATTGTAATGGTTATTTTAGAATTGACTGTTGATGTGACGGATTTGCAGAACGCATCATCCATCTGTGCCGGATGCATAATGCACACCGGGCAAACGGATGATGCGTTGGGAGCAAATGCACGTTGCGTTTTCGCTGATAAAGCCTTAATGAGCATTAAGGGTTGTTATATAATATAATATTAACCGCTGCCGGTTTGGAGGTTAGTGGAAAACATGTACATTTGTAATGTGTTTTTCATAGTATTAGATTTAAGGTTAACAAAAGATTGGCTGTCTGGGATAGATGGCCTTTTTTATGTTGTTTTCTGACCTGCTTCGTAGGATTAAGTTTTTAATAGATAAATACTTTAAGGCAGGCACAAGGGGGGCACTGTCCACAATTTTGTGTAAATAGAAAACTTCAGGATTCGGGTTTTATACTTGAATCCTGTTTTCAAATATAGTAATAAATTGGTTAAATATCAAAGCCCAATTCCAAATAGGTTGGTACCATTTCTTTTCAATTTCGTTAATGGCCAAATAGACAGATTTTTTCAGTGCATCATCATTTGGAAATGATAGCTTATTTTTGGTGTACTTTCTAATTTTCCCATTCAGATTTTCAATAAGATTAGTGGTATAGATAATCTTTCTAATCTCGACGGGGAAATCAAAGAACACGGTCAGTTCTTCCCAATTATTTCTCCATGAGCGTATCGCATATGGATATTTAGCCCCCCATTTTTGCTCAAAGTTATCCAACTCCATCTCAGCAGCTTCTTTAGTAGGTGCATTATAGATGTTCTTCAAATCGGCGGTGAATTCCTTTTTTTCTTTCCAGACGACATAGCGACAGGAGTTTCTAATTTGGTGTACCACACATATTTGAGTAGTAGAGGCAGGAAATACACTCTTGATGGTTTCTGTAAATCCATTCAGGTTATCAGTGACTGTAATCAGAATGTCTTCTACACCACGGGCTTTGAGATCCGTTAAAACGCCCATCCAGAAAGCGGCACTCTCATTTTTGCCAATCCACATACCCAATACTTCTTTCAAACCTTCCTTATTCAGACCTACACATAGGTAAACAGTCTTGTTGATCACTTTGCCGTTTTCTCTGACTTTGAATACGATGCCATCCATCCAGACAATCATATATAAACTGTCCAAAGGACGATTCTGCCATTCTGTTGCAGCCTGGCTAACTTTATTGGTGATAATGGAGATAGCGGAGGTGGAAAGGTTAATGCCGTATATTTCCTGCATTTCCGACTCAATATCAGCGACGCTCATACCTTTGGCATAAAGAGAGATGACAAGACGCTCGATAGATAAGCCGCGGGATTGATGCTTGGGAACAACAATAGGCTCAAATTCACCTTTCCGATCACGAGGAACCTGAATAACAGATTCACCCATCTCGGTTTGAATCTGCTTCCTATAACTACCATTGCGGGAGTTGCCACTATGATCGCCTTGATTGGAGTGTTTTTCATAACCTAAATGGTTATCCATCTCTGCTTCCAGCATTTGTTCATAAACACGAGTATGAAGCTCTTTCATGAAAGCAGTCACATCTTCGCCTGTCTTAAACTGGGACAGAAACTCTTTACTTAAAAATTCTTTAGGAATGTCCATAAAATCTGATTTTTACAAAGTTAATACATAAATAAAAAAACTACGAGAGAAACACCGTAGTTTTCTATTTACACAATCAGATAGATAGTCCCTATTAACTGTTTATTTCAACCAAAAAGAGCATAGAAAGGCATTCTACACTCCAGCCTATCTACGCTCTTATATCATGCAAGTATGACTTTAATCTTCCCAAATAATACTCAAAATAGTTTGATGACTTTTTGTTGGAATACAATATTCATAAAAATCAGTATCTTCATCATAGGGTTTTAGTTCAAACCATGTTGACTTATTTATTGGTTGAGCTTTTTCTTCAAAATTATAGATAAACTTATAATTCTGTTGTAGATATTCCATTGCGACAGAATCGCTCGGAGGTGCAAGTTTTGTACACTCTTTTACAAAAACATGTAAATCCTCTGATTTCTTCCAATACTTTACTCGTCCTCTTTCTGTTAAAATAAGACAGATTGGATGTAAGTTCATCTCCATATATTTAAAAGAAACAGCGGTTAAACTACAATTAAATTTTTCTGAAAGCTGTTTTATCAATAAAGGAGAAAACTTTCCTTTAGCTTCCTTTTTGAATAGTCTGGTTGGCATTAATAATTCACTAGCAAATAAATTCGCCTCCACTTCCTGCTGCCCACTTCTTAATTGCTTTTCAACATTTTTAAACAAATTAAAATTGGAGAAAATATCATCAGAAAGAGACATATTGTGATGCATAACAGCATGACCAATCTCATGAGCAGCAACAAATCGTTTCCTTTGCTCAAATTCAATTTGAGAGTCAACCTTAATAATCGTCTTTTTATCACCAAAAATAATTTTCCCATCGCAATTTTTGAGAGGCTCTTCCATATAAATAAGATCAATACCAGATACAAAGTCAGACATTGGAATATCTATAATATCATCTAGCCCAAACTTATCCAATAATTCTTGAGCCTTATTTTGTGGATTATTATTCTGCTTCATGTTTTTCTATTTGTTCTATAATATCAATTAAATTCTTATCTTTAATAATTGCTAAAATATCCTCTTTGGAAAGTTTTTCAAAATTGTGATACAAAGCAAAAGACTGATTTTCAGACATCAATTGTTTGAGGTATGCGATCGGCTTTGCGGTATTTTTCTGGATAGCATCTTCGAAGTAATTTAAAACTTTTTCTATTAATGCATCATTAGCCTGTTTCTTGGCTTTTGCTTTAATCATAAATAGGAGTTTATTTCTTTTCTTTTTATACTCCTCTATATCATTAATATCCTCTTGTATAATCTCTTCAATTATATTCTTGTCAGCTTCTAAATAAAAATCTAGCAAAGCGTCTTCTATCTTCTTATTTACAGTCTTATTCATATGAATTGTCTTACTTTTGATTGAATTTTTAATAATCGTCTTCTTAATTTTTTCGTGATATTGAATATCGATTTAACGTCAATACCTAAATCATCTGAAATAATAGCAGGTTTATAAATCCCATCAACCCAACATGAAAATAAAAAGATTTCGTCATCATCAGCACCTTCCTGTTTTAGAACCCTTGTAATTTCTAAAATTTCCTCGTCAATATTCTCATTGCTTTCAGATAGATTATCTGGGATATCACGGCAATATACCTGTTTAGAAGAGAAGTAATTACTTATTTCACTTCTTAAGCAACCGAATAGATATTCTACAAAACTACACTTGGATTCATCCCAATTTCGTTTCCCTTCGAGAGACTTACAAATAACATCTTGTACAAAGTCAAAGGGTTCCTTTCCCTCCAAGACTTTGACATCCATCAATCTTATTTTCTCTTTTGCATATAGAATCATTCTATTTACAATGTCTTCCATATCATGGGATAAAATTGCCTCTTCAATTGTCATTATTCACTTTTTCTAATTTAATATGCTATCTAAAAAACAAAAAACGCCACTCAATGGCAAATTTAACAAAAAGCTTAGCATATGTTAGTATAGAAGAGGAGATTTCTCAAAAGCTGTTGAACTTTTAACAATTGGCAGTATTGATGTGAGAACATACATATCTCTGTCTCTATAAATGAATATCAATAAAACTATAATAGAATGAGTGTAACAAGTATTACTACAAAAAATCAAAACCTTTTATGGGCAATCTCTGCCGGAAGATGTGAATATAAAGGATGCAATAAAGTCCTACATAGGGATATCCTAACTAAAAAGAAATATAATAGTGCTTATATCGCCCATATAGTTGCAGATAAGCCTAATGGGCCAAGAGGTGACATTGAACGTTCAGGGTTACTCTGTGATGACATTAACAATTTGATGTTATTATGCAATGAACATCACAATTTGATAGATAAAGTAGATGTAGAGGGGCATTCAGAGATAAGATTGTTAGCTATGAAACAACAACATGAGGAGCGTATCAAACGAATAACAGATATTGCCTCTAACATGTCTAGTGAGATAATTCTTTATGGAGCAAACATAGGTGCAAACAATTCTCCTTTATCTTATCAATTGGCTCGGGAGGCTTTATTATACAATTATTATCCAGCAAATGATTATCCCATTGAGTTGGGATTAAGAAATTCCCCTTTCACAGATGATACAGATACTTATTGGACAGCAGAGGAAGCTAACCTTATTTTACAGTTTAATCAAAAAATCAAACATCGGCTGATGCAAGGTAATACAGACCACTATTCCATATTTGCCATTGCACCACAGCCGTTGCTAATAAAATTTGGAGTTCTATTAAACGATTTGAATAATGTAAAAGTATATCAAAAGCATAGGGAACCTTTTACCTGGGAATGGCAAACAATTCCTTCTGATATTGAATATATCCTTCACGAGCCTATTGAAAAAAGGAAAGTTCCTGTTCTCATATTGAGTTTGAGTGCAACAATAACACATGATAGAATACAAAAAGTATTAGGTGAGAATACAAGTATATGGGAAATCACAATAAATAGTACACCATATAACGATTTCTTAAAAACAGAAAGATTACTAACTGACTTTCGCCGCATTGTCCGACATACTTTTGATAAAATCAAATCGCATCATGGTTGTACGGAACTACACATTTTTCCTGCTATGCCTGTTTCTGCATCCGTTGAATTGGGTAGAGTATGGATGCCTAAAGTTGATATGCCTATGGTAATCTATGATGCAAATAAGGTAAAGAACGATTTTTATAAGACAATAACAATAAAATAAATATGCTGACACAAGAAGAAAAAAAACAATTCAGTGAAATTTTAGAAACACTCGGGCAAACATTGGACATCACAGAAACCCAATATAACGCCGCAGTTAGTAGTTATGGTGCAGTAGGTGAATGGCTTGCAAAACCAGAATCATCACTTGCTCCATATAAACCGGTCGTTCGTCCGCAAGGTTCATTCATGCTTGGAACAATGATTAAACCTATTTGTGAAGAAGACGATTTGGATATTGACTTAGTGTGTGAACTGACCGGCAAGAATCCACAGTGGACACAATATCATCTCAAACAAGTGGTAGGGAATCGACTTAAAGATAACGAAACCTACAAAAATATGCTTGATGAGGAGGGACGAAGATGTTGGACATTGATGTATTCCGATAGTGCGAATTATCACATGGATATACTTCCCAGCCTTGTTTGTAATGGATATAATATTGTGCTTGAAAAAGCCTTCTCGAATACAACATTGGATAAAGATTACGAATCATTGGCAATACGTATAACAGATAATAAGCAAAACAACTATTATACCGATACGATTGCCGAAAACTGGATGAAAAGCAATCCATTCGGTTATGGTAGATGGTTTTTCAATGCAGCCGATGTTTTATCATTACGTAAATCCATAATGTTGTCGGAAGCTGTAAATCCTGTTCCAAAATATAATAAAGAGAAGTTACCACTTCAGCGGGTTGTCCAAATTCTGAAACGACATCGGGATATGATGTTTAACGGAGATGAAGACAAACCCATATCCATTATTATTACAACTTTAGCTTCAAGGGGATATAACAAAGAAACATCTATCATAGATGCATTGACAAATGTAGTTTCCAATATGCGTAACTATATCGAAAGCCGCTATGATTCAAATGCCGGCAGGATGGTTAAATGGATTCCAAACCCGGTAAATCCTGAAGAAAATTTTGCAGATAAATGGGTCGAGCATCCTCAGAGGGAAAAGAACTTCTACAAATGGCTCGACCAAGTAGAATACGATGTACAAACAATTGTTCACAAACGAGGATTGCAATATATAGCTGAAGCAATGAAAAAGCCTTTCGGGGAACAAACTGTTACGAAAACGTTCTCCACTTTAGGCGAAAGGAATCTTAATCTTCGAGAAAGTGGAGCTTTGAAAATGGCAATAGGAACAGGTATTCTCAGTTCGGTTGGCTCTGTGACCGCTGCGACCCACAATTTTCATGGAAATGACTAAAAAGAAACGAATTTCAGTACATGCTCAAGGAGGAATGCTTCGACATTTCTTCCCTAACTCTACCTTGAAAATCGTTGGATATGATAAAGGGCTAATTTGGGTAGGAAAGCTTCAACCAACTAATTTAAGTATAACTTATGATATTAGGATAGAGTATAATATCGGATGTAATCCCAATATATATGTAATTAGCCCCAATCCTTTGCCTTTGGCAAAGGATGCGACTAAACTTCCCCATACTTATAATCACGAAAAGCAGCATTTATGTTTATATCATAGACTAATGAATGAATGGAATGAACGTAAAATGATTGCAAAAACGATTATACCGTGGACGAGTGAATGGTTATTTCATTATGAAATTTGGGTAACCACTGGTACTTGGCATGGTGGAGGAATACATTAAAAGAATAATTTAAACTACAGAAAATATGAACAATAAGATTTTAACCGTTATTTTTTCTTCGTTATTACTGGTATCGTGTGCCTCAATACCTAAAGAAACTATAATCCTGTCGAAAACGATAGGCTCAGATTTGCAGATTTTGCATGATTCTCACCGAAATATGGTACAACTGTATTATAACAGAATTAAGCTCAATGTAAATACGTTCATCGACGATGTGTATGCTACATTCGTTATTCATCATGTTTTGGAAGCAGAGCTAAACCAGCATATAAGAGGGGAATCATCCATATATGGCATTATAGAAAACGCTGGAAAAACGGGTGGTAAGGCTGAGACGAAAGAAGCCTTGAATGTTATGTTGGAATTTCAAGAAGCTGCGAATCAACAAATAAATGCAAAAAGGAATGAATTGCTTTTTCCTATATTAGAGCAAGAGAGAGAAATATTGAATGCAATTGATCAATCCTATCAAAATACGATATACGCCAATACGACCCTTACAGCTTACCTTGTATCGGTTCAGAAAATCAAAGAAAGTCAAAACGAAGCACTGAGCATAGTTGGCCTTAATGGTTTAGACACTACGGTTACTAACAGATTGGTCGAGTTGTCAGGATTTGTAGATGTGGCTCTTGAAAAAGGGGAACAGATTGATATTAAAAGCAATGAGGCTCAACAGCAAATCGAAGATATAGTAAACAAAATCAAAGAATTAACTAAAAAAACAGCAAAATGAAAACAAACAGATTTTCTGAATCATTTGCGAATGCAGATGCAGTATTTAACGATATGTATGGTGTTGAACTAAAACTGTTAAAAGGATTATCAAAGGAAGAAATTGATGCGATCATACCAGCATCAAATAGTATGCAAACCTATCAAGCATTAGTTGAAGTTGTAGAGAAAGCTTCCAAAAATAATTTGGCACAAGCCCAACTTATATCTAAAATAAAAGATTTAGGTTCTTCAGCGATTAAATTGGCCCAAAAGATACCTGGCTGGGCTGCACTATTTTAGCATTAAGCGTAGCATCAAAAAATCCGCTACACAAGAAAGATTTTCGGCAGGAATCAATCCACCTGCATTGTTCGGATTGGAAATAAAATTTAAAAGTAATGGCTAAAAAAGTTACTGGAAAAATCGCTGCTAGTGCCGCTTCAAAAGTATTGAGAGATGGACGGACAAGTGCCGCAAGCAAAACCGCCGCAGGAAGTGCACTCTCTCAAAGAGAAAAAAGTAGAAAAAGAAAATAAGCAGCCAAAAAAAGAGCGTAGAGAGATTTATTTTGAGCTACGCTCTTTTAATATTTACTCTTCTTCTCATCGTAAGCGTTAAATTAAACTGAAAGAAGAAACACCCGTTCCGGTTTTTAGCGAGAGTCACATTATTATATAAAGAAAAGACAATCTGGTTTTATGGGTTGTCTTTTTAGCTTCTTTTAGCTATTTACTACCGCCAACAAGAAGAAACAACTAAAAAGCTGCATGATTATTAATGAGTTAGCAACTATTTTCTTTAAAGGTCTGGATAATCTGATTGCCACGGCATGAAGTAACAAAGTGGCGGTCGTGTTAGGCCTTCAGGACTTTTCGCAATTGAAAAGGGATTACGGAGACAAGGAGGCTACTGTAATCATGTCAACTGTGGGTAATGTTTTTAGCGGTCAAGTAGTGGGTGAAACTGCCAAGACTTTGTCAGAAAGGTTTGGAAAAATCCTGCAAAAACGTGAGTCTGTTAGCATCAACCGCAGTGACACTTCCACTTCCATCAGCACGCAACTTGACAGTCTGATACCTGCCAGCAAAATCAGTACACTTTCGCAAGGGAGGTTTGTCGGTGCCGTAACGGACAATTTCGGAGAGACGATAGAACAGAAGATTTTCCATGCGCAGATAGTAGTGGATAATGAAGCGGTACAGAAAGAGACGGCGGTCTATCAACCCATTCCTGAAATCAGCAGCTTTCTGGACGAGGATGGTAATGATACAATGGAGCAGCAGATACAAGCCAACTACCGGCAAATCAAGCAGGATATTGTGGAACTGGTGGAAAACGAACTGATCCGCATAGAGAATGACCCGGAACTCAAACATCTGTTGGAAAATAACGAAGAGGAACCGGGTCAGGCCTAAAACAGTGTCATAACAGTATGTTTCCCACGGCACATTACGGCAATCCCGGAAGCTACGCAGGCTTCACTTCCGTAGATTGCCGTAAAGAGCCGTTTTCAGGAAAGGACAAAAGCATGGCAGGCACCTGGACAAGTCCGACCGGCCTGCCATGCTCTTGTCTATTTGATATATTCAAAAGAAAACATGTACAAAACCACGGCACTTAGAAATAAATGCCGTATATTTGTACACATAAGAAAAGAATAGTATGGATGACAAATTGAAAAATCTGATAGAACAGAACGGGGGATATATCACCCGCAAGCAGATTATCGGCAACCGTTATCTGTATTACCGGTTATTGGAATCGGTAAAATCCGGCGAGATTATCCGTCTGAAACCCGGTGTGTACTGCATAGAGGATGTGATGGCGCATACAATGATAGACCTTGACAAGATAATCCCCGAAGGGGTGTTGTGCCTTTATTCCGCATGGGCGCACTATGGGCTTACCACACAAATACCGCAAGGTTTTTATGTGGCCATACCGAGAAAACGGAAAGTTACCTTGCCCGATTATCCACCTATCATCCTTAATTATTGGGACAGTTCCACCTATGCTGCTGGAATCAAGCGCGAGCAGATAGACGGAATTGAGGTATCCATCTACGATATGGAAAAATCAGTCTGCGATGCTCTCCGTCACCGCAACAAAATCGGTATTGATGTCAGTTCGGAAATTTTAAGGAATTATCTGTCGCGTAAAGAACGTAATATCACCCGGCTGACAAGCTATGCCAAGTCCATGCGGATAGCCGGGATACTTAATAACTATCTGGAAATTCAACTATGACAAAAGAAAACAAAGACTACGGCAAATCCGTAAAGGCGAAACTCCTGAACCTGTCGAAGGCGGAAGGATTGCCTTACCAGCCATTGCTGATACGTTATGTTCAGGAGCGCCTTTTATACCGGCTGGCACAGAGCAAGTACAAGCATCGTTTTTATCTGAAAGGCGGCGCATTACTTTATGCCCATGAACAGTTCAAGGCACGTCCAACACTGGACATTGATTTTCTGGGGCACAGCATAGCCAATGACAAAAAGATTATAGAAGAGGCATTCTCTGAAATATGCGGCATATCCTGCGAAACGGACGGAATCCGTTTCGATACGACCACCATCGAAACGGAAGATATAAACGAGAACCGTGTTTATAAAGGCATCCGGCTACACGTAACAGCCCGGTTGGATACAGCCTGTCAGAAAATAGCAATGGACATTGGTTTTGGTGACATCATTACTCCCGATCCGCAGGAACTGGAATATCCCTTATTGTTGGATGACCTGCCTCCCGTCAATATAATGGCCTATTCCCTCGAAACGGTAGTGGCGGAAAAATTCCAGGCTATGATTGAATTGTCCGAGAACAACAGCCGCATGAAAGATTTTTATGACCTGTATACCTTATTACATGATAAGACGATAGACGATGTATTATTGGAGAAGGCCATTCATGCCACATTGAAGAACAGAGGAACTGTATATGAGGAGAATCATCCCTTGTTTAGTGACGGTTTCTCTACGAACCCCCGGTTTCAAATGTTATGGAAAGGGTTCATGAAGAAAATAGGAAAGACGGAATCGGATTTCGAAACGATTATCCGCCTGATAAAAGAAAAGCTGTTTCCCCTCTGGGAAAAATATAAGGGACAATAAGTAGCATTACAAGTAGTATGGCAACAAACAGATCACAACTTGAAAAATGGCTGACAGCCCAAAAGAAGCATCACTTGTCAGACAAGCAGGTGCAAATGGCACGGGAACTCGGACTCAATCCCGATAAATTGGGAAAGATAGACAATCACAAACAGGAACCGTGGAAAACGCCACTTCCACAATTTATTGAAGAAATTTATTTCAAACGCTTCAAAAAGGATACTCCTGAAATAGTGAAGCCATTGAAACAAATCCTGAAGGAACTTGAAATAAAAAAACAGAAGAAGAAAAAAGAAAAGGAGAAAAAGCGGAAGGAGAATATAATACACCCCATAGATAGTGAAAACCCGGTATTGATTAATTATTGTATCACTTAAATTATTGATTTTATGGCTAAGAAAAAGCAAGAACAACAAGAACAGAGCCAGGACGAGCATGTAATGGCCATCCTCGACAAGCGAACGAACAAGACCGCAGTCGTTTCCAAGATGAACGAGCAGAACGGCAGTCTCGAAACCGTGCCACCCGACAAGAAGAATAGCAGCAGCTTCCTAAAACTGGACCGTACCTCACCGCTGGAACTGTTCTTCACGAATTTCAAGAACCAGTACAACAACCCCACGAGTTTCAGTTTTTTCCTTGTACCTCTCGTCCTCTTGGAAAAGACACTGAATGCCGTAGTCCAGATCCGAAAAGGGGAAGACCCCGGAGTAGAAGGCAAAAAATTGGTGGAGAACAGCGAACTCAACGATGAAGGACGTATCGCCAAACTTGCCAGAAGGTATAAGTTCGATGAGCACCAACTGCCGTGGAAAGAACTCGGCGCTTTGGGAATTGACAAACAACTGTTGTTTGATAATCAATGCATGGGTGAAATGCTTAAAGGAAGAATCACCTCAAAAGCTTTTCCTATCACCAAGGATGTGAACGGGGAGAAGAAGGATATGGGAGAAGCCTGTTTCCTCTGTGTCAAAGGGGAGGACGGCAAGGTGCAACTGAAAACTCTAAGCAGGCTCGACAAACCGCAGTATGACCTGCCTGCCTATAAAGGAGTATTCACCGACGAGGAAAAGCAGTCGCTTAAAGACACCGGAACTTTGGGGGCAACCAAGGAGATGAAGGATACCCATGCGGGAACGGTCTGCAACTGTTATGTATCCTTTCATGAACCGAGCAACCGTATCATTACCATGCCGGTGGATGCCATCAAGATACCCGATTATATCTACGGGAAAAGGCTGGATGACAAACAGAAGCAAATCCTCGCGTCAGGAGGCCAGCTTCCCATCAATGACATACAGCGCAAAAACGACACGCTGCTTTCCGGTGTAGCTTTCGTCGATCCGAGAATAATGGACATCGCATTCAAGCAATCCGGCGAACAATTGAAAGTCAACGACACTATCATGGGTGCCAGAATCACACCTGAACAGAAGAAAATGCTCCAGAACCATGAAATGGTGTTCGTTGAGAATATGCGCTACAAAGGCAGGGTATTTTCCGATGACGTACGTTTCAGCAACAAGAGCAACCAACTGCTGATAGGACGCAATGCCCGTGAATACAAACCGAAGTTGGATGAACCGAAAAAGGGCAAACAGCAAGAGACCAGGCAGACGCCCCGGCATGCTACTGCCTTCAAGCCTAAAGGCAAGAAAAATAGTTTTTCTGTCGCATAGCCGACAGGAAACCGATCTACTCAATTATATACCCGATTGCTGTTATGGATGTCGGGTATATATTTAATGTATCATCTAATAACTTAATAATTATGGAAGTGAAAAAACAAAAGAATACCCAACCTTCTCCGGGGTATTCCGAATATAAATCCTTTTATAAATCAGTCGGAGGAAATGAAGGAGAAAAATGCAATTATCCGACACGTTTAGACCTCTATGGGAAAGGCTGTTATCATGATTGTTCCTATTGCTATGCTAAATCTTTGTTGAATTTTCGCAAACTATGAGATGCGGAACATCCGGCAGTCTCGGATATTGACAAGGTATTAAAAGTTATACGTAAAATTCCATCCAGTTCTATTGTCAGGCTTGGAGGTATGACTGATTGTTTTCAGCCCATTGAAAGCCGCTGCCACATAACCTATGAAGCTATAAAGGAACTGAACAAACAAGGCATCGGCTATCTGATAGTCACCAAGTCATCAATGGTGACGGATGATAAATATATCAGATTAATGGATAAAAAACTTGCACATATCCATAACAACGATGGACGATGACCTGTCACGGACATATGAAAGGGCCTGCTTGCCGTCACAAAGGATTAATGCGCTTGAAAAATTACAGCAATGTAATTTTGACGTATCTTTAAGATTATCACCTTTTATTCCGCAATACATAGATTTCAAGAAATTGAATACAATCAAATGTGACAAAATATTAGTGGAATTTCTAAGAGTGAATACCTGAATAAAACAATGGTTCAATATTGACTATTCGGAATATACTTTCAAACAAAGTGGTTATCAGCATCTGCCGCTTGAACTGAAGATTAAATACCTCAAACAAATCAGCGGATTTAAGCAGTTGACTGTTTGTGAAGATGTGACGGAACATTACGAATACTGGAAAAACAAAATAAATCCGAATCCCCTTGATTGTTGCAATCTCAGCAGAAAATAATCTTAATATAGATATGTTTCCCACGGCACATTGCTGTAATCCCCGGAAGCTACGCAGGCTCCACTTCCGCAGGTTACAGCAAAGAGCCGCTCTTCAGGAAAGAACAAAGGCACGACCGGCATCCGGATAAATCCGACCTTGCCGGCCGTGCCCTTGTCTGTCAGCCGCAAATCACATCATTCCTCTTCCTCGAAGGAAAGGCTTTCCACCTGCCTGTTGATAATCTTCCAGTCAATCGAGTCTTTCAGGTTGATAATATCCACAATCGAATAATGCTTTGTCCCGTTTTCTTCTTCTGCAAAACGTAGCCTTCCGCTCAAACGCTGTTTCTCAATCTCTGCCGGATCAAGATTTATCAGTTCGCAGACTTCATCGGGCAGCATGGAAAGCGCCACGTCATTTTCCTGACAGATATGTTGCAGGACGGCCAGCATGTTCAACGACTTCTTATAACTTCTCACGAGTGCAGCGAATGAACCGCTTTCAATTTTAATCATCTTCTTCATAACGCTTATTTTTTAGAGTGTTCTTCTTTTTCCAGCAACATGGCACGGAGTACGTCCGAACGGCGGTAATATATCTTTCCCTTATCTCTGTGAAAGGGGAGTGTCCCGTCATTGCGTCGTCTTAAAAGTGTCCTGTCCGACATCTTGGTGAGCAGGCGCACGCCTTTTGAATCCAGTATCTCACTGTCAGGCAAATTATGTACGGCAGGAGCCAATAACTTTTCAATGTTGGTTACTTTGGCGAGTATGGCACTAAGCATGTGGGTTGTCTGTCCACCCGGTGCAGTTCTTCTGTTATTCATAATGACCTTATTTTTATTGTTTATGGTGCAATATTACGGAGATATTATAAGGCCATTGGTTACTCAACCGTTGAGCAACCGCCAAAAAAAGACAGAAAACGCCAATTTGGGACAAAAAATAGCCAGAGATGCAGCTTCGTTTTATAAAATTCATAGAGACAATTTCTTTTAGCTTTTTGCCTTCTAAGAACAAATGTGCAATTCGCTTCCGTATAATGCTTAAAAATATCTATTTGTATATAATATATTTTTTAATTCAATATGGAAGTTGTAATTTCGCACAATCTAGTATTTATATATATAGAGCAATTCATGAAGAACCAAGTGGCACATAAAATTTTAAGTTTTGAATATATTTTAGCAAAATTGATAGAATGGTATTCTTGCATGAAACCATCTGAAAAGGCTGATTTAAGTTCTTTTACTCGATTAAAAGTACTTAAGCTGTTGTTTTTTGTAGCTGCTATAAAGCAAGACAACGGCAGTGATTTGCTAGATATATTTGATAATTTTTATGCAATGCAACATGGTCCTGTTGAAAGTGATATTTACAATAGCATAATAAATGAACTTAAATATTTTAGCTTTAAAGATCGAGATCTTTGTATCAATAGTTCAATAAACGAGGATTCTTTTGCAGGATTAACAGAAGAGGAAAAAAAGACTATTACTAACTCTATTTCGGCTTTACGAGCTGCTAATAATGAAATTATTTTGTATAGTGCATCTCAACTAGTAAATCTATCGCATCGATGGGAAAGTTGGAAAACTGCTATAGCTATTGCTGATATTTTAGGCAAAGGTAGTGAGAAGATGAGTATTAAGTTAATTAGAGAAAGCGAGCAATATTTTTCTATATGACCAAAGGCTATATATCTAAAGTAAGTCAATTGTATGACAAAAATTTCTCAGAAGATTGGATTGAAAAATTAAGCTGGGAGACAGAATCGGAGAAAGAGAGTTTTGCAACAGCTAATATATCCATTAATAAATTTCAAGAAAAAAGTTTTGTATTATTGGCAAAATCAATATTGTCAGGTGAATATCTAGTACGAAGATTAATTCCGATTATTGAAAGTTTATCTCAACCAAAAGATTATCAACCTTTAGAGAGTGAATCAGTCTTAAAAAGAGAAATTTATAAACGCTATAGAAATTTGGATAATGAACTGTCTAGTGTATTAATTCATTATAGAGCTTTTATATCTTCTATAGATAGAAAGACGGATAATAATAATCATAAATATATTATTAATGCTTTTTCAATAGATAGAGAAGCCCCTTCAATAAATCCATTGTATCAAATTCTAATAAATTATATCCTTCCCCTATGTCGGATAGATCATTCTTTGTCCTATAATGATAAGACTATTCGTGATTTAATATTAATGCGAGTAGAATTAGAAAAGAATATGAAACTGTATTCTGATGAAATATCTAAAGTCTTTAATGTTGTTTCAGAAAAATGTTCCTTTTTGTTGAAGAAACTAATTTACTTCAAAGGTAAGTCTGAATATATTCTGGATTTTCAAGTATATACAATTGACAATAACGATATTGTAATAGAAGGACTTCGGTTCTTGAATAGTAATTTCTTACTTTTACACGAAGAAGAATCGATCTTAGAAAATGATAAAGTTTATTTATGGCAAGATGCTTGTCATAAAAGAAAAGCCAAATTTTTTCAAATGATTCTTTTAATGAATAAATATAAGAATCATGGAAATGAAGAACAAATAAATCATTTATTGGAAGATTTTAATAGATATTGTCGTGGATTTAATGCAAAAGGAGAATTTGATAGATTTGCAATTAAAACGATAAAGAACTATTTATACAATTGTCGTTTTTCATTTCTGTTAAGACATAGAAAATATAACTATTCTCAATTGATGGAGGAATTTCAGTATATCGAATCCATACAGAAGACAACTGGAATTCAGAATTTTTTTCCACACTACAAGACTATAGGAAAACTATTTGAAATAATTCGAACAGATATAAAAAATAATGTGGAGAGAGATACTGTTAGTGAAGAACTTGCAAAGTTAGAAATACTAATAAATGATTTCGAAGAAAAATTATCCTGGTCTAAAGATTGTAATTTTTATCCATTTCAATTACCGTATTCTGAGTGCCTATTTAGAATAGAAAATGTTGCTTTATTCATCCCTTCATCATTTAACAAACCTATTAATTATACAGATATTCATAATGGTTTTTCGCAATATAAAATGGAACTTCAAGCTCTTAAACGTGAAATTTTGTTTCTTGATGAAAGGAGAGAAATAGATAAGCTAAAGAATGATATGTCCACTCTGAAGAAAACGAATATAGAAATAATAACAGGCTTCACTGCTGCAATTACATTTCTATTTGGTTGCGTAAATGTTTTTTCGGAAAATAAGAATGCTGATATTAAATTATTAGTAACTAACATCTCTGCTCTTGGGTTATTCCTTTTATTATTTTGTAGTGTGATATATTTGTTGACAACTCCTCGTGACGAATCGTTTAAGCGTTTCTTTTCTAATCCTAAGTCGGTAATATCTACACTTTTGGCAGCTGGTTATTTATATTTATTATTAAAAATATTAATTAAATAATGCCGTCAAAAATCACATACTATTCATTACATAGAGATAATTGTAGTTATAGCCTTAGTAGAGCCATACTGCATTACTTAATGTCGAAAAATTACTTAGGCGATTAATATACGTTTTAACAATATTACTTGGTATTTTAGTAGATATAGTAATTATAAGATACACCTGTTCATTCTGCATACAATCATCAGTACAACAAGTATATAATTGCAATTGATTACGCTTTAAATGGTTAACACATTGAAAATAAAATATTTACAAATAAACAGCAGAATATTTTGTTATATCCCAAACATTGCCTACATTTGTATATGAGTTATTTGAAACTATGCAAAGCAATGTAACCCGAAGCAGGACTTCTATCACCAAATCGTTACCTGCATCTTTTAAGCTCTCTATATCTGCATTATCTTTAGAGAGTTACATCAAAATACATTGTTTTGACAAAGGAAACTTTAGTTTCTGCAGTTTGGAACTAAAGTTTCTTCAGCTTACAAATTATTAGATAATTCAGTTTCTTTCGAAGACGTGTCTTTTTCTATAAGGCATAAAACTGTTCCTACTGTTTGATAATTCTCGTATTGACCTTCAATCCGTTTTTATCTTTGGAGAAAGACGATATATAGTTACACTCCTTTAATAATGATAAAAGGCTTCGGTTCAGTTCTGTGTCGGGTATAATTGGGTGTTTTCCGTTCTCCTTCATCTTGCTGTAGGGTAATGGCAACAATGCCAATAGCTCATCAATCACATCATGGTTATCCTGGTTTTGTCTGATAGTATGATAAATGACTGTTATTGCTTTCTCTAATACGGATGCCTTGACAAGAACCTTTTTCAGCAGGTCATAATCTATTTCTGTTTCATAATCTGTTAATATTTCACAGATAATATTGGCGAGTTTCTGACTGACATCTATGGAAGTTGCTTTCAGTTGTTGGAGCACAACTGATTTTTCTTTGCCGGATAACTTGTAGCTACCAAGCAAACAGAGAGCCAGGTCTTTGTTATAAGCTATTTTATCTTTGTCCTTTAAAAACTCATTTTTATGATGCAACAGAAAATTGCCATAGAGTATATCACTATGACGGCTGAGGTATCGGATATTATCCTCCGTATACTCAATGCTATTCTGATCTATTAAATAGCTGATTCGCTCATCTTCCAAATTTAAAAGTTCCTCATTCAGATCCATTTTACACAGGAAGGCTGAGAATATCTGCTTGTAGGAATTAATACTAATCCGGTTACTACCCATAATATTATTAAATAGCGAATGCTTATGTGGCTCACTTCCTGCAAATCTTCTTGTTCCCAGTATTTCCGCATGTTTATCTAAATATGCCCATAAGACATCGTCTATATTACAGTCGTTTTGTACATAGTAATTGGTTATATTATCCCAGTTAGGTACTAGTAAATCCAGTCCAAATGCTAAACCTTTCATGTCATCTTTCACCTTAGATACATCATTGATAGGATTAATATGGGTCTTGAGATATTTCTGTTTAACCTCCATTTTAACCTCCTTGTTATTTAAAATCTCCAGCATGGATTCTTCATCTTCATCGCATATATTCTGGAAGACATTTTGAATGCATTCTTCCATATTTTCTTGTATCCTTTCAATGACGTCTTTCCGTCCGACTCTTTTGATGCGCGTTAGGGTGATATTGTTTTCATTTGCACCTGCTCTATCGCTGATATGATTCAGTAATAAGCTTATGTTGTGTCTCGTCAAAGTATAGCTGTCACCTTTAATAATAAGTTCCAACAAGGGTTTGGAAGTATTTGTCAATTCCTCATAACAGCATACACTGGCAATAAAGTTGATTTTCTTATCGTCAAAGCAATCGTATCTGTTTGCTAAGTAATCATAATTATCTTTCAACCATGTTTTTTGAAACTCACCTATATGGCTGTTCTCACAAAACTTTAACCATGCTTCGATCAGAATGTCTCTGTACTCACAGTTCAATACCGAAGTCCAGCTATCATTGACGTTCCAATTGATATAGTGATTAAACACATTATAATTTTGTTTTCCCTCTTTGTAATATTGGGCCAGAAAATCCATTTTAGCTACGGGTTGTTCCAATCGTGCCATGAATAGAAGGAACCGTTCCCGTTCGATGTTCGTATGTTTGCCCAAATAATCCAACAGATTAATATTAAGCACGCTATCACTGAGATAAGCATAGGTTGGTAATTGTGCAACAAAACTTTGTATCTTGTCTATCTTGGCATTATATTCGGGACTTTTGTCCAGCTTCATGGCTATAAGCAGAAGACGGTCATTCTGAGAAATCGTGTTCGGATAGAAATAAGAAATGTAGTCATAATAGTCTTCATCAATATAACCACGCCGGATAAAGAGATCCATCATTGGAGCCAATTTGATTTTCTGGAAAGCTTCGCATTCATTCATCTTAAACTGCATAAACAGTTGCTTCAAAGAAAAACTGCTGATACGATATTCTTCCTTTTTCAGTTCCTCCTCTTCCCTGGCTAAATCTTTGTCTTTTGTTGTAATAGCGGCTAACCGTTGGGCATAAGATGTTTTTGGATCAATCTTTTTCTCTATTTCGCTAAAGCGGATGTTTGTATGGGATGTATAAATACTATATGAATTAAAATATTTGTATTCTATTCTCTCTTTTTGGATGAGCTCATTAAATAAATCCTCATCCTTCCATATAGCACTCGTTTCATAATAGTTATCATTAATCTTTATAGAAATTAGATTGCCGTTGATATGGGTAACATATCCGTTTACATAAATCATTCGCAATTCACCTGCCTTCAGGTGTCGGTTCCTTTCCTTTGTTTCGCGACGTTTGGCCATCTCCTCCTTCCGTTTGTTCAATATCTGGAGCGCAAACTTGGTGAGTTCCTGTTTGGTTTCATGACATACGCATTGATAAACCTTTCCACGTCTGTTGTGTAGTGCCGAGAAATCATCAGGATAATAGTTCTTATACACAATCATGGCCAGTAGTTTTGAGTGGCTTAATTCCGTACCGTTGACAAAAAGCCGCTTGTGGTATTGGTGATACTCGTTTGCAATATTCTTCAACAAGCGCATATCATCTATGAAAAAGGCTATATCTTCCAAATCATCAGCTTTGATCTCCTCCTTATGCCCTCTCTTTTCCAATTCTTCTTTCAGTTTGTCTTTCGAGTTGGAAGGGTTGATAACCGGAATGACAGTGGTTATATAATCAAAGAACTTTGTCCGGGAGGAATCCTTGAACATATCATCTTTCACTGCATAGATGAATTTTATCTTTCGTCCTACGACAGCCGAATTGTTTAGTAAGAAGTTGAGTTCCCTCAATTTCAGAAAGATATCGGGGGTATCAAAGCGATCTAGGTCCTCAATGACCACTACGTCATAATCAGTTGCCTGGAAGAAATACAGAATCTCGTCTAGATGGCGGTTGAAAATGGAGTTTTCGTCTTTAATCTCAATCTCGCCGTCTTTAAAGTTGAGCTTATTCAGTTTGGTACTGCCATATATCCGGATAACATATTGTGCTATTGTATATAAGACAAATAACAGATATAGCAGAGCCACAATATCCCCTATTAGGTTAAAAACAAATCCTTGACTGAAAACACGATAAAACGAGTCAATTCTCATCCAACTAGGTTCGAAAAGGATTGCAAATGCAAGAATCGTTCCGATAAAACCACATGCTAATTTCGATATATGTTTTGGGGTAATGTGTGTGATCCGTTTGAAGCGTGAATTGGGTAGAGTATCAATCGTTTCTCGGTAAATTAATTGCTGGAGAATGCTGTATTCTATTCTTCGGTTCAGTTTTTCTTTATAGTTTTCACTATCCCGGTCATCGAAGTTATCTTTACCTGTAGATTTTTCACTGGTTTGGTTATCCAGAAGTTCTTGTTGGCCTTCCGTTTCTTCATCCTTTGTTTTTTGATGTTTGTCGTCATCCAATGTTGCTAAGGATATGGGCAGATAGTTCCATTTTTCATCTTTCAAATACATCAGAGTGTGTAATACAGAACTTTTTCCTGACCCATAAGGACCGGTCAGGGCAATATTCAAAACATCCTCAGCCTTGAGTGCTTCCCGTAAATCACGGACAGACTCATAAGCGGACTCATTCTCCTTCAGCAAGGTCGGAGTTAAGGATTCTTGAAATTGTGATACCTGCTCAATTTGCGCCGAAGGCACTTGAGTGGATTCTTGTGTATTCTCCATAATGTTTTCTCAATAAAAATTATATAATTCTATATAATTCAATACTTCGCCCATTTTGTTTTTATAAGTAAAGGCTGTCCATTTATTCTGTGTTAAAATCAGTTCTTTAATATAGATATTAATTCTTTATGCAAATATAAAGTATAAAATAGTGACAAACAAATGAATCTGCTGAATATATCATCTGGATAACCACTTATTTAATAAAAGAATATTCTAATTTTCAATCATTTTAGTTACTTCATATAGTGATAATCATTATTGGTTCGTATTTTATTCGTTTGTTCAACTATTTGCGGACATGAAGATTTTGGATGTCTTAAGATTGATTTTGAGCAAACATAATCTTCATTTTTATCGTTATAGCCTATGAATTAAGTAGGTATAATATGAAAAGATTATTATTTGTTTTGACTTTTATGTCTCTCACTTTTCCTGTTATATGGGGACAAACTAAGATACAGAAGTATGCAGGGACGGCCATGCCCTATCCTAATAGGACAGACTCGTCCGTTACTTTTCGGGATGGTATGATTCCATTTTATATAAATCATCTGGGAAGACATGGAGCCCGCTTCCCAACTTCAAGAAAAGCCCTAGACAAAGTGGAGAAGGTATTGGTATCAGCCCAACAAGAAAATGGACTGACCTCAGAAGGCATGGCTTTACTCTCTATGATACGACGTTTATCCAGATTATTTGACGGTCAATGGGGAAAATTGTCAAAGTTGGGCGAGACTGAACAAGAAGGAATTGCCGGACGTATGATAAGGAACTATCCTCAACTATTCAGCAATTCTGCCAAGATTGAAGCAATAGCAACCTATGTTCCACGCAGCATAAATAGTATGGACGCTTTTCTTTCTTGCATGATAAGGCATAATCCAGCTTTACAGGTACAGCGAAGTGAAGGAAAACAATATAATCATATCCTTCGTTTTTTTGATCTGAATAAATCTTATGTCAATTATAAAGAGAAAGGTGACTGGCTTCCTATATACAAAGCTTTTGTACACAAGAAGATATCTCCGGTTCCTATAATGAAGAAGTTTCTTCTTAATCCGGAACAATATCCGGATAAAGAGGCAGAGGAATTTGTCATGGCTTTATTTTCTGTTGCGGCTATTCTTCCTGATACAAGCATCCCATTAAATTTGGAAGACCTTTTTACACTTGATGAATGGCATCGTTATTGGCAAACCCAGAATTTGCGACAATATATGAGTAAGAGCTCTGCACCTGTCGGTAAGATGTTACCGGTTGCAATCGCTTGGCCTTTGCTTTCTGAATTCATTCGTTCTGCTCAAGAGGTGATAAGTGGGAAATCCGATTATCAGGCTAACTTTCGTTTTGCTCATGCAGAAACAGTTATACCTTTTGTGTCGTTGATGGGCATAGAAAAAACTGATGTACAGGTTTGCCGGCCCGATTCCGTTTCAGTTTATTGGAAGGATTATGAAATATCTCCAATGGCCGCTAATGTACAGTGGCTTTTCTATCGTGACAGAGACCAAAGGATTTGGGTTAAGATTCTGTTAAATGAGGAAGCAGCAGCGCTTCCTATATCAACCTCTTGTTTCCCATATTACTCTTGGGAAAAAACTCGTATATTCTTTAATCAGCGAATCGAAATGGCTAAAAAAACACTTTCAGTTTTCAATGAATAGAATAAGCCATTTTTTAGTTTTGATTATATTTGAAAAAAAATTTTTTTCTATTTACCAATGAATGACAGATACATAGATAGTGGTGGTTACAGTTAAATAAGGTTGCCTAGGTGAGGTATAAATTGATGTAAGAATGAGGTTAAAGCTAAAAATAAGTATTATACTTTCCCTAATATGTACCATGTAGCCAATTTTATAACGCCTATCTTTAAATACAATAATCGAATCACATAAAATTCTCTTAAGGTTTCAACGGTAAGCGGTGAGGCAGACGGATGTGTTATCTTATGTTTGTGTAGTAAGTCAATCTGTTCCCATCACTTCTTCCCAAACTGAAAATGTAGTAAATGACCATTTTAATATAACTTGTGGATGAAATAGTATATTCTTCTAAAACACAAGGACAATAATAATTTCATGATTGTAGAATATCTTCCAACTTGTAAAAGTAATAACAGTACATTGTTGAGTTGTCATAGGGGTGAGTGTTTCACTTTTGTATATCACTCTGATGACAATTTGGAATACCTGAGCTATCACTCCGAACAGCACCACCAACTCCATTTCTGACATCCATACATTACCCTTCGGGATATTCACTCTGCCGTTTTCTCTGATTGTTATAATTGTTCGTTCCATGAGTAATATAGCCACTGAGATTTCAGTAGATGACTGGTTAATTCTGTTGCCAAACGTTGTCAAATCCAGGTCTATTTTTCAGATGGTTATCATAACATACTTCTATGCAGTGATAATTTCGTATGCCGCAATACTCGGCTTATACTCTCAACGAGAATACGCCTACTGGGAGTAAGGGTCGCAAATCCATGACATGCGCAATAAGACATTACTGCCCATGCGTGACCGGGCAATGTCCTTAAGTTTCGACAGAAAATTATGGATGCGGTGTTACAGGTACAGACAGATCTTGTCACGAAAGAGCACCTGGAGCTTACCATGACGAGAACAACCTCATCCGTCAGCTTCGCCCTGCGCAATGACGCTGAAAACAAAGAGAGGATTCTCCGTACCTTGAAACAGGCAAACAGAAAATGAAAGGTTACCACCGAACTGCTCGGAATCGAACGTACAACACTGTATAGCAAACTGGAAGAAGTATGGATTGAAGTATAAATTCCAGCAATAATAGTCGGTAATTCACTAAGAATTGATATTACGCTTAAACCGGATTTATTTGGTGATGGCAAAAAGACCTCCACGTAAAAAACACAGGACGGGGTGATGTGCTTCTGATTTTTATTCGTAATTTTGTACTAAAGAGAGTGATATTGACAGCAATGCACAACAAAGCCCAGAAACGATTGCCAATCTGTTACTCTATTTAACCCTTCTTTCAAACTTCCTAAGACAAAGAAGATTAAAAAAAATCTTCCAGAAATACAACGAAAAGGTTTAGTATTGAAGAAGGTAAAAACAACAAACAAATCGTTATTATTTTACAATTTATGGTTACAATATATTTGGATAAACAAGTTTTCAGTCATCTATTTAATGCAAAAGAAGAAAAGTATTCTCTTTTGCGTGAAAAGATATTATCTCACAAAGATGAGTTTATTTTCTTCTACTCAAATGCTCATTTATTTGATTTGCAAGATGATAAAACGGATATTAAATATACTGAAATGGAATATATGCAATCGATAGTAAGTGGATATCATTTAATATACGAAAACCATAAACAGGAAGTTATAAAGCAATCCCCACGCAATGCTTTCGAAACTATAGGCAAAATAGAGGATTTCTCTTGGCTTGAAAATTTTGATTTTTCACAAATAACAGAAGAACAGCGGAATGTTATCAATAACATTGTTGATATTAGCATTAAGGATTTAAAAGGTGAATTAGATTTTGATTGGCTAAAAAAAAGAGCCCCAATTTCAGTCGATGAACTCCAAATGGACATATCAACTTTTACATCATTAATGAAATTCGTCTCCCACTATTTTTATGAGAATAAGGAGTCATACAAAATTATGAGAGACAATACTATTGCTAGATATAATCCGACATCAATTAAAGCGGAAGGTGAAAATGTTTTTAACGAGCAGTTAGCCTCATCTCCATTAGGATTATCCTTTCTAGATATTATTCAAGCCTCTTTAACTCAAACAGGATTATCATACACTGATTTTGCAACGGTATATTATATGTCATATATACTTCTTGATCTATTTGGAGTTAATAAAGAAACCCGGAAGAAAGTTAAGTTTAGAAATATGCAAGTAGACTGTTACCACAGTTTCTTCGGCTCATACTGCGATTGCATGGTTAGTGATGACGAAGGTATGCGCCTCAAGAGCAAAACATTATACAAACTTTTCAATTTCAACACTAAAGTATATTCAATAGATGAGTTTATAGAAAAATTTGATGAAGCAATAAATAACAATAAAAAATCTGCGCGTGAATATTTTGATGAAGTTCTTAGCGATTATATTACAAGGCAAGTAACTAGAGTCGAAACAAAATCTGGGCAATTTTTAACTTATCTGAATACTTCTTATAAATACTTCGGATATTTTAACTGCATGATAGAAAAAAAATCAAAAGATGAGACGGTTATTATACTCCATAAGAACAACGACTTGAAGCAACCTATTCTGGCGAAAGAATTAGAGATTATAACTAATAGGATTGTTAGAGTGTTTAATGATATGGGAGCTACCTTTACTTTATTCGATGAAGCAGTAGAAATCCCTCTATTAAAAGCTGACAATTGGAATAGATTTCTAACGTTAAATGATGCTGATGTGTGTTTAACTAAATTCAAAGATACACCTATGTTGTGTTTATGGATTAAGTTAAAGCAGCCAATATTACAAAATAAAAATTGAAGAAATTAAAGATTCCTGCAACAAGCCACTGACGAGGATATAGTGGTTTCCGATTTGTGTCTGCTCGCTAGTATGTATCAACTTGTTGCGTTGAATACGCAAGGAGAGCAAAAGTTTATTTTTCATCAGATTAGGATATATGACATCCAAAAATAGCGAGCCATCAGCTACAGATCCTATCAAAATAGTTTTTTATGCATTATTCTATAGTAAAAGCCAGTATTTACTTTTTTCACTGCTAGAAAGAACAAGAACTATAGAATAAGAAAACACAAACATCATATACTAAAAAATATCATACATCCTCTCGAAAAAACAACAATCTTTGATTATAATTTTTTCCAGTGCTCGCATCTTACAGACCTATAGAACTCACTAAAAGAGTTTTCCAACAAAACACATATTAACAGCGATGTAGTCATATAGCTCAAAGAGCGAAGGCTATTGTATTTCCTCCATTCTAAAGAGAGGTTGTGCCAGAGTTTTGACACAACCTCCTACCAGATAATTCTAAATAGAGATATGAAAATCCATCTTTATCTGTGACATCTCACGTATCACTGTACGATCCAGCACACGTGCATAATGACGGGTCATCTGGACATTGGTATGCCCTAACATCTTAGCAACGCTCTCTATCGAGACACCATTGGTCAAAGCAAATGTGGCAAAAGTATGACGCCCAACATGGGTGGTCAATGTTTTTTTAATACCACAAATATCAGCCAGTTCCTTGAGGTATGCATTCATTTTTTGATTACAAAGCACCGGAAAAAGCACACCATGTTTCTTACAATATTCATTGGTGGAATACTTTTCCAAAATCTTCAATGGTATTTCCATTAATGGAATATTACACATGATTTTGGTCTTCTGTCTCCCCTTTCGTATCCACCTGACACCGTTCGAGTCCTCCACGATATGTTCCTTTCTCAAACCATGAATATCCGAGAAAGCCAAACCGGTGAAACAACAGAACACAAAAATATCCCGTACCTGACTTAACCGTGGAATATCAATTTCCTTCGATATCAGCTTCTGGATTTCTGAATCTTCCAAAAAGTCCGGTTCCACCTTATCCAATGAGAATCTAATTTCTAAAAACGGATCGTTCTTCATCCATCCCTTAGCCAAAGCAATACGGATAATCTTCTTAAAATTCTTCAAATATTTGGTGGCTGTGTTATGACAACACTTTTTCTCTGTCTTAAGCCAAAACTCGTAATCCTCAATAAACTGGCGGGAAACTTCATCCAAAAGAACATCTTTCTTATGATATGTCTCCCAGACAAAATCCCGGGTATGCTTCAAGGATGTCTTATAACGCTGCACGGTTGCAGGCGCCATGTCCGTACCGGACAATTGGGCACATTTATCATTATGCTCACGGAAAACCTCAAACAGAGTACGTTGTACGGGAGCATCCTTACCTTGGAAACGATCTAGAACACTGTTGGCAGAAACGGATACCTCCTCTATTTCCAGTTCACGTTGAATCTTCATTATCCTCAAACGGATAGAGTCAAGATACAAATTCAGTTCCTTGTACTCACGCTTCTTTTCCAGGGCCTTTCCTTTTGCCGCACTCCAGAATTCCGGAAGAATTGTTTTCTTCACTGAAGCATCAACCCGGACTCCATTCACTGTAATTCTCATCATTATCGGAGCCTCAC